>ENA-UOOH01000331-UOOH01000331.1-fermentation-metagenome-genome-assembly--contig:-NODE-331-length-56481-cov-3.900135_pt1 | contig 56481 bp, 53 predicted proteins | sample MGYA00245778_ERZ724025 | MGnify/ENA primary metagenome ERZ724025 (study PRJEB28704, sample SAMN03018313) | fermentation metagenome | biome: anthropogenic terrestrial biome; feature: soil; material... | reverse complement strand
AGACTATGATTACAGCTTATATTGGTGGTGCTGTAACACCCATGGTGTCTTTTACTGTCATGATCCTGTTCTTGCTTTTCAAACCAGAAGGGGTTGCCGGTCTGCTCGGTCTTAGCAGTGGCTCAGCGACTCAAAAACTGTAATAGTCATGGGGGAATTTTATGAACTCCTATTTAGCTAGTATTTTAATTTTCACAGGTATCAACCTCATATCTGTCTTGGGTATGTTCTTGTTAATGGGTCTAACGGGACTGCTGTCCTTCGGCCAAGTAGGCTTTATGGCAATCGGGGCCTATGTAACAGCCATTAGTTATATGCGCTTTGGTCTGCCCTTTGGAGCCGGATTACTTTTGGGGGTTGGCGTTTCTCTCCTTGTGGGGCTTGTGATCGGGACGGTTACGCTGAAACTGAGAAATGACTATTTTGCCTTAGCTACCTATGGGTTTGCAGAGGTAATCAAGAATGTTCTAATCTATTTCTCAGGCTATACCGGCGGTTCCATGGGCGTATTTGGCATTCCCGCAATCGTTACCCTGCCTATGGTCATTGTGATTTTTCTGGCAGCCCTCGTTTTGTGTAGGAATTTTAAGGTATCCAAGCTGGGAAGAAACTCTCTAGCCATTCGCAACGACGAACTGGCCGCCAAGGTGATGGGAATAAACACCTTCAAACAGAAGCTTTTGGTTTTCTTATTCAGCGCTGTATTTGGCTCTGTTGCCGGTTCTCTTTTGGCTTTCTCCACCTACTATATTGAACCGAATATGTTTAACTGGAGTAAGTCGGTGGAGTTGATCGTTATTGTGTTCTTCGGCGGGATTAACAGCCTAACGGGGGTGGTCTTTGCTGGGATGGCCCTGACCCTCTTGCCAGAGATCTTGCACTTCGGAGCAGAATGGCGCATGGTTATCTACACAGCCATCATTATTGTTACGATGATTTATCGACCGACAGGGCTCTTCGGTCGCTGGGAATTATCTCTTTCGCAGATACTTGGTTGGATCAAAGGTCGTCGCAAGAGCGCAGTAGGTAGAGGGGGCCGAGGGGCATGAAAGAACAGCCGAAAACTTTACTTCAAATGAACAACGTTACCATGCGCTTTGGCGGAGTTGTCGCTGTAAATGGGGTTAACATTAACCTCTCCGAAGGTAGACTGGCTGGTATTATTGGTCCCAATGGAGCCGGTAAGACCACGGTCTTTAACTTGATCAGCGGTGTTTATGACCCTGTAGAAGGAGATATTCGTTTTCGTGACCAAGTCATTTCCGGAAAATCCCCCTCAGAAATTACCCATCTTGGCATTGCTCGGACTTTCCAAAACATCAGGCTGTTTAAGGGTCTGAATGTTTTTGACAACGTGAAGATGGCAACCAATTGCCGCACTGAGTACTCTTTTATGGAGGGAGTCCTTGGATTGCCGAGGGTTTGGCGACAAGAAAAGGAATCGGCAGCTGAAGTTGAGCGCTATTTAGAGCTCGTCGGGCTACTGGGCTACGAGAATACATGGCCCGAAAACCTTGCCTATGGTTTGCAGAGAAAGTTGGAGTTGGCCAGAGCTCTGGCCACAAAGCCTGCTTTGCTCTTGCTTGACGAACCAGCAGCGGGTCTTAATCCTACGGAGATTCGGGAACTTATGGACATCATCCGGCGCATTCACAAAGAGCTTGATATGACCATCTTGTTAATTGAACATCACATGGACATGGTAATGGACATTTGTGAAGAACTATGGGTAATGAACTTTGGTAAAGTCATTGCAAACGGCGATCCCGAGCATATTCAACGCGAACCAGAAGTCCTGCGTGCTTATCTTGGGTCTTAGTAGGAGGTGGAACAATGGCATATTTGGATGTAAATAACATCTGTGTTTCCTATGGTCGAAATCAGGCGCTAAATAATATCTCCATGAAAGCGGAAAAGGGACAGATCGTAACTGTTATCGGTGCTAACGGCGCAGGAAAATCAACTTTGATTAATGCGATTTCCGGTGTCTTGCGTTTTTCCGGGCAGATTTCCTTTGATGGCAAACCGCTACCATATCCTGCTTATAAGGCGGCCTGTTCTGGAGTCATTCAGATTCCTGAAGGCCGCAAGATTTTCCCCAATATCAGTGTAGCGGAGAATCTAATTTTGGGTGGCTATGCCCTCAGAGATAAGAGCCAATTTGAGAGTAGACTACAAGCTGTGTATGAACTCTTTCCTGTCTTAAAGGATCGTAAAGAACAAGCCGGAGGCAGCCTAAGTGGCGGTGAACAACAGATGCTCGCTATCTCTCGAGGCTTGATGAGCAATCCCAGCCTGCTTTTGTTGGATGAACCCTCTTTAGGACTTGCACCTTTGGTTATCCGAGATGTCTTTAACTTGATCAAGACGGTAAACGCCCAAGGGGTAACGGTCATTTTGGTGGAACAAAACGCGAAACAGGCCCTAGAACTTGCGGACTGGGCCTATGTTCTGGAGAATGGAGTTTTTGTTGCAGAAGGATCAGGGGAAGACCTCTTGGCCGATGACGTTGTGCGGCGCGCCTATCTCGGTGTGCGGGATGTGACTTAACTTAAAAATACTTTTCACGAGGTGATGGCATGAAAACATTAGTAGAGCTAGAAAACAAGCTGACCGAACCAACTCCAGCCCTGATTGAGGATCTCAGGGGCCTCGATGGAGATATCTTGATCTTAGGAGTCGGAGGAAAAATGGGGCCCAGTTTAGCGAAGCTAGCTAAGCGGGCGATTACTGAGGGTAATTTGAACAAGAGAGTTATTGGTGTTTCCAGGTTCTCATCGGGTACATTGCAAGAGGAATTGGAGGCGGCGGGTATCGAAACCATTTCCGCGGATCTCCTTGATCCTGATGCAGTAGCAGCGCTACCTGATATAAAAAATGTAATCCATATGGTGGGTTATAAGTTTGGTACGAGCAGTAATGCCCACATGACTTGGGCTATGAATACATTGGTGGCTGGACAAGTGGCCCGAAAGTATCGGAATTCGCGCATTGTGGCTTTCTCTAGCGGCAACATTTATCCATTCACGCCTGTCCGTCAAGGCGGTGCCGATGAAAACGTGGAGCCTCAACCAGTTGGTGAATACGCCCAATCCTGTTTAGGTCGTGAGCGCCTATTCGATTATTTCTCGAAAACCTATCAGACGCCGGTTCTCCACTATCGTCTCAACTATGCCATTGACTTGCGTTATGGCGTGTTAGTGGACATTGCAAGGTTAGTGAAAGAAGGTAAACCCGTGGATCTTGCCATGGGTAACGTAAACTGTATCTGGCAGGGGGATGCCAATACCTACGCATTACGTGCTCTCACCAAGTGCCAAGCTCCAGCCAAAATCCTAAATGTCACTGGACCTGAGACCATTTCCGTGCGCTGGGCTGCCGAGCAATTTGCCAAACGCTTTGGAACGACGGTGACGTTCGTAGGCGAAGAAGGACATGAAGCGTTGTTGAATAACGCCAGCCAGGCCCATAGACTCTTTGGCTATCCAAGAGTTGGTTTAGCCCAAATGATGGAGTGGGTTGTGGACTGGATAGAGTCCGGTGGTGCTCTATTGGACAAGCCCACGGGTTTCCAAGAAACAGAAGGGAAGTTTTAGTTATGACACTATCTCCGCAAGTGAGTAAACTTCTACATGAAGGTACGGTGATACCTGCTCTACCCCTAGCTTTAACGCGTGAGAGGAAGTTTGACGAAAGAAGGCAACGGGCTTTAGTTCGCTATTATATGGCGGCTGGTTCTGGTGGCCTAGCAGTGGGTGTCCATAGCACCCAATTCGCTATTCGCGACAAAGATGTCCGCCTATTCGAACCAGTACTGCGGATTGCTATGGAGGAGATGACTACGGGAGGAGCTCCCCAACCCTTCATTAAGATTGCAGGGATTTGTGGCCCTACTGAGCAGGCGTTGAACGAAAGCAAGCTGGCGGCCAGCCTAGGCTATGACTTAGGCCTTTTGAGTATGGGTGGCTTGGATACTTATAGTGAAGAGCAACTCTTGGACAGAGCTAGAGCAGTGGGAGAGATTATACCACTCTTTGGCTTCTATCTACAGCCCTCAGTGGGTGGACGCGTTTTTAGCTACAAGTTCTGGGACGAGTTTGTAAATATTCCTCAGGTTAAGGCTGTAAAGATTGCGCCTTTCAATCGGTATTTTTCCTTGGATGTGGTGAGGGCGGTGTGTAGTTCGCCCCGGGTCGACGATATTGCACTCTATACCGGCAACGATGACAATATCGTGGTGGATTTGTTAACAACGTTTAAGTTTCAAGTTGAAGGAAAAGTGGTGGAAAAATCAATTGTCGGTGGACTGTTGGGGCATTGGGCAGTCTGGACCCAAAAGGCGGTCGCTTTGCTAGAGGAGATTAAGGCAGTTCGTCAGGGTGACCAGATTCCAAAGGAGCTTCTAAGGCGCGCTGCTGAAGTAACGGACGCCAATGCAGCTTTCTTTGATTCCGCCAACGGTTTTGCGGGATGTATCCCTGGAATTCACGAAGTTCTGCGCAGACAAGGTATCTTGCAGGGGACATGGTGTCTGGATCCTAAGGAGGTACTATCTCCAGGGCAGTTAGAAGAGATCGATCGGGTTTACGAAGCCTACCCGCACCTGCACGATGATGAATTTGTAAGTGAGAATCTGGCCAAGTGGCTAAAATAATGAATAAGGATGGCAAAATGAGGACGTACAGATTTGGCATCATCGGTTGTGGTTCCATAGCCCATCATCATGCCCACTCCATCCGAGAGACAGGTCGCGGAGTCATCACGGCAGTCTGTGATCCTAGCCTAGATAAAGCCAGAAGCTTTGCAGAGCAATATGGCGGGGCCCGAAGTGTAACGGATTTCCGGGCGTTGGTTAAAAGTCCTGATGTGGATATCGTTGCTATTGGCAGTCCCAGCGGCAGTCACGGGGAGATGGTCGTAGCTTGTGCGGAGGCCGGCAAACATATTCTTTGCGAAAAACCCATTGCCATAACGAAACAAGGGTTGGACGATCTAGTTCAAGCAGTGGAGCACCATGGGGTTAAGATGAGTAGTGTTTTCCAAAAGCGTCTGGCACCAGATTTCATTAGAATCAAAGAGGCGGTGGCCCGAGGTGTATTTGGCCAAGTATTTTTGGCTGATGCCTACATCAAATTCTACCGCAGTCAGGAGTACTACGATAGTGCAGGCTGGCGAGGCACCTGGGAGCATGATGGCGGCGGAGCTTTGATGAACCAAGGGATCCACACCATTGATCAACTTCTTTGTTTGGCCGGTGACGCGGAAAGCGTTTTTGCCAGAGTGGGCACAAAGGCGAGAAACATAGAAGTGGAAGATACCGCTGTTGCCCTCGTTCAGTTCAAGAGTGGGGCCTATGGTGTCATTGAAGGCACAACTTCGGTATATCCTGGGGAACAGGCTCGAATCGAGCTACATGGTACGAATGGAAGTGTCATTTTGGCCGATAGTGGGATCAAATTGTGGGCCATAGAGGATCCCCCTGTCCTAGAAGATGTTGATCTCTGTGGCAACGACGCTAGTACCAGCAAAGACCCTGGAAACTTTCCGAAGAATTCCCATGTAGAGCTCATCGAGGATTTGATAGAATCGATCGACAGTGGGAGGGAGACGCTGATTCCTGCCAGAGAAGGCCGAAAGGCTGTGGATTTAATCCTGGCAATTTATGAGTCAGCACGTACGGGTAAAGAAGTTCGACTTTGACCAAGACCAAGTGACTAAAGAGGCATGGAGATCGCTCCATGCCTTTTCCATTAACAACCCCCAAAACTAGTACAAAAAGGATGAAATAAAATCTTAAAAAAAGAAGGAATTTGACAATACGTGCTTAAATTATAACAAAGGTCTTTTTATAAGGGTTTTAAGAACAGGGAGGTCGGAACGTTGAGCGTACACCTGGATTCCAGCGTGGTGCGGGATATAAACACCAGAAAGGTGCTAAGTGCTGTAAGGCAGAAAATGTCTACCCGCACTGAATTGGCTAGAATAACCCATTTGAGTTACCCGACGGTAGGGACCATTATTAAGGCACTTGCTAAGGACGGATTCGTGGTGGACGAATGCCTTGGCGAATTTGGTGGTGGTAGAAAGCCAATGCTTGTAAAATTCGTTCCTACAGCCCGGTATATTATTGGCGTTAACTTAGGGGGGGCGGAGCCCCAAGCTGTCTTGTCAGACTTAAATGGAGCCTTTGTCAGCTCGATTGTAAAAGGTAATATTGAACATCTAGAAGAGGATACCACAGGTTCCGTCATCCGGTTAATTGAGGATTTGAGGAATGTTCATCCGTTTTCATGGGACCGAATTATTGGATTAGGAATTTCTGTCCGCGGTTCGTTTGATATCCCCAATGGACACTATTACTACCCAGGGCGAACCACACCCCTTCGTCTGCAGGATGATTTGGAAGAGCGCTTTGGTGTTCCCGTCATTCTCGAGAGAAATGCCAGCGCGGCTGCTCTTTCGGAGTGGGTCCGTCGAAAACCTACTGGTATTCGCAATATTCTTTTCATCAACGTGGACAAAGGCGTGAGTTCAGGGTTGGTCGTTGATGGGCAGTTGGTCCGGGGTTTTCTAGGCAATGCAGGGGAGTTTGGGCATGTGGTTGTAGATCGGAGTGGTGAGTTTTGTCCAGATTGTGGCCAAAAGGGATGCTTAGAAAATGTAGCCTCCCTAGGCGCCATCGCCGATGAGGCACGCCGCGAGGGAATCCTCTTTCCAGAGCACGACAGTGTCCTTGACAACTATCGTGATTTGGTGGCTAGAGCCCGCTCGGGCCATGACGTTGCCTTGAAGTGCTTTGCGCGAGTCACTGAAGTACTCGGCAGGGCCACAACCAGCCTTGTAAATGTCATTAACCCCCAGTTGCTGGTGGTAGGAGGTCGGGTCATCTGGCACTATCCAGAGTTATTGGACGCCATATCGGATTTTGTAGTAGCGAATTGTTGGCCCTATTCGAAGCAAGGATTGGAGTTTGCTTTGGCCACAGAAGACAAGCATAACTTTTTGCATGGGGCCATCGCCCTTATTCTTGATAGACTCTTTGTTTCCATTGGCGACGAATTTGTGGCTGATTGGAATTCACACAGGGAGTTTATGGGGGGGAGAAATCGTTTAGCAAGCGTGGAATAATGACGCTTGCAACAAAGAGATACCGAAAATACTGATCCTTAGGCACCTAAAATCTGCAAAGAGAGGTAGTCGCTGTGATTGTAGATTGCAATACCTTATTTGGATTCTGGCCCCGCCGCAAACTCAAGTCTGATTTGGACTCTGTAAAGGCAGAGGCAGCATCCCATGGAATTACCAAGTCATGTATCTGTTCTATCCGTGGCATCTTCGCTGATCATACAGATGGCAACGACGAGACACTCAAGGTCTGTAAGTCTGATCCGAGTTTGGAACCAGTGGCTACCCTTAACCCCCACCGATGGTTGGACTTAAATAGTGAGATCGATATGCGGTTGGCGCAGGGGGTGCGGATGTTTCGCTTTTTTCCAGAGTATCAGCATTGGCCCTATCGATTCATGCCCTTCTATCGTATTTTGTCCATGCTCGAAGGGAGCGGGGTGATGGTGGTCTGCCCTGCCCGCGTAGGAGGGCATCAGAATAATGGAGTGATGACACAAATCGCTGCGTTAGCCGGAGAGTATGACCTGAAGTTTTTGATCACAGGTGTTTACTATGGAAATCTAGCTGAGGCTATTGCGGTAGCTCAAAGCGAAGAGAGGATTTTCCTTGAGACGCATCTGGTTAACTCACCCGATGGGTTTGAAGTCCTAGTGAAGGAAGTAGGGGCAGAACGGCTCATCTACGGCTCTCAATCGCCATTACATCACGTCAATACATCTCTGTTTCCACTTTTACATGCTGCCATAAATGATGAGGATAAGGAAAAAATCCTGCATGCCAATATTTCGCGGGAACTGGGGTGGACAGAATGCAAATAGTTGACGTGCATGGGCACATCGGGAAATGGACGTTTCCAATGCGGTGTTCAGCTGTAAAGCACCTTAAGGACTACATGCTAGGCTGCGGAATTGACAAGACCATTGTTTCTTACAGTTCAGCCATTACCTATGACTTTGTTGAGGGAAACCAACGATTAGCTGAAGCTATGGAAGGCGAGGACGGCGTTTGGGGTTACATTGTACTCAATCCCCATTACTTTAAGGAGTCCGTAACCGAACTAGACAAGCACAAGGGCAATCCCAAGTTTGTGGGTGTCAAGCTTCACCCTGAACAACAAGTATATAGGCTCATTCACAAGAATGTACTGGGACTGTTAGAGAGAGTGTCTGATTTGCAGTTGCCAGTCTTGGTCCACACATTTCCAGGACAAACGCACGATCTGTGTCGAGTAGCAAGAGAGTTTCCCCGGGTAAAATTCATTATGGGCCATATGGGTGGTAATGACTGGATTGACGGGATTGAGGCTGCTAGAGATAGAGAGAATATTTGGTTGGAGCCCTGTAGTAGTTTTCCCGATGCCGGAAAGATCAACAGAGCTGTTGAAGCGGTCGGTGCAGAGCGAGTATTATTTGGCACGGACTCAACTTTACTTAATCCTTGTTTCATTTGGGGGATGTTACAAGACGCCGGACTGGACCACGAAGAGCTTCGTGCTATTACTCATCGAAATGCCCAAACCATGTTTCGGTTCTAGCGGGCTGGTGTGATGGATTACTGATTAAGTACTTCACGCATCTGTTTGGACTGACATAAACGGATATCGAGGGGGTGGTGGAGAGAAAAGAGGCAGGAGCCGTCTGAATGCGTTTGAACATCATTTCACAATACGAGGGGGAATCAATTTGTTGGGCAAGAAAAAGCTAGTGTTGTTGGTCGTTTGCATGTTGCTAGTTGTTGGTCTTTCCAGTATGGCCTCGGCTAAAAAGGTACAGTTGAGCATTTGGGGCGGTTATCCAGAGATGGTTCCGTTCTACCAGAAAGTGGCTGCAGACTATGCCAAGGAGAATCCTAATGTAGAGATCTCCATTCTTGCAAATCCGCTCCGCGAACATGAGCAGAAGCTATCTGCAGCTATTCCATCCAATACTGCAGCGGATATCGTGGAAACCACGTCATACGTAATGCGTAAGTTTATCGATGCAGGATGGCTCGATCCTAATCCAGATGCGATCGATGCCTTTCTCCAAGGCGGGTTGTTTGGTGATTTTTATGTCAACGACCTGACGATTGGTGGCAAGACTTATGGTCTACCCTTGTTCCAGGGCCGTCAAGTTATGTTCTATAATACGGCTATGTTCCGTGAGGCCGGACTGCCTGGCGCACCAACGACTTGGGACGAAGTGATTGAGTACTCTCAGAAGCTTGCACAATACGGCGACAACGGAGAGCTCCTTCGCTCCGGTATCAGCTTAAGAAAATCTGGCGGCGGTAGTGGTGTCGCTGAGAAATGGCGTTTCTGGCTCTATCCCGCTGGTGGTGACATTGTTGAAGAAGTCTCCCCTGGAAAGTGGCGTAATGGATACAACAATCAGGCCGGTCAGGAAGCCCTCGCACTCTATGTTGACTTACTCCATAAGTACAATGTAGATGACTTCAGGGTTAAGGCTGACTCCGACGGTTTTGTCTTAGAGACCCACGCCATGTTTACCAGAGAATCTTGGGTTGTAGGGCATATGCAGCAGTATGCACCTGAGGTAGAGTATGATACAGCTCCACTCCCAGTCCACCATCGTGCTGGAACAATCTCCAACCTGGTTAATATGTATGTGACCAAGAGCTCCAAGAATCCAGACGTAGCTTGGGACTTCTTGCAGTTTATGTTCAAACCAGAATACCAGAAGCTGATGTTGTCAGAGGTAGGCTGGTTCCCATGTCTAGATGCTGACTATGAGGAAATCCTCGAAGGAACTCCTCAGTACAGAGCGTTCATGGATCTTCCTGAGGGATTTGAGCTTTATGGGATTCCACCGCTAGCCTGCTTTGATGAAATCCAGACGAAGCTGGCAGAACGGTTAATTTCAGCTTTCATGGATGCATCATTAGTAGATAATCCAGAGGGAATTGCTAAGGTTCTAGCCGATGCGGCCGCTGAAACCGATGCTATCCTCCGGGAGAACGGAGTATTTGCTGACTAACAGTTGATACCTAGGTTGGGGCACATACCACTTCATGCAGGTATGCCCCTTCCTAGGGCTCTAATGCTAGTTATTTATTTTTCGGGAAATGAGGGGTTCGTTCATGGGAAGCCTGGCTACGCGAGGGTTGTCTGTCAAGACTAAGCGATATCTATTTTGTTATCTAGCACTGCTTCCTGTCGTGCTGCTCTTTGTATGGTTGAGGGTTGGACCTGCGGCTTCCACAATCAACCTGAGCTTTCACGACTGGAATTTAATCAGGGCTCATAAGCCATTTGTCGGACTAAAAAACTATATCAACTTGTTCAATGATCGCCTTTTCCTTATATCATTGAGAAACACCACGATCTTTGCTTTTGCTACTGTCGTATTCGGCATGCTGTTGGCCTTGCCTTTGGCCTTGGCCCTTAATCGTCCAAGTAAACTAACGGGCTTTTACCAAGCAGTCTACTTTTTGCCGGTTATTACGCCCATGGTGCCCGTGTCGGTCATTTTCAAATGGATCTATGATCCAGGCTACGGTTTGTTGAACTACTTGCTATCGTTTTTTGGCGTAGAACCTATTGGATGGTTGATGTTTCCCAACTTAGCGTTAGCCTCTATCATTGTTATGTGTATATGGAAGAACCTCGGCTATCATATGATTATGCTTCTGGTCGGCCTCAAGAATATTCCCGGGCAGTACTACGAGGCGGCTGCTATCGACGGAGCTAATAAGTGGCAGATATTCTGGAAAGTCACCCTTCCTTTATTGAAGCCGATTCTGATGTACGTTTTTATTACAACGAGCATCGAGGGATTCAATATCTTTACTCCTGTCTATGTTATGACTACCGGATCCCAGGGAGCGCCGGGCAATTCCGTTCGGACTCTTGTTTACAATATCTATGAAGACGGATTTCGATACTTCAAAATGGGATATGCATCATCACAGGCAGTCATGCTATTGCTTATCGTTTTAGCCGTGACTATGTTACAGATGAAGATGCTCAGCGGCGATGATGCTAGTTCTAGTGTGCAGTAGTCACTTTGTTGAAAAGGATGGTGTCACCATATGGCTCGATCAAGTCATGCAAAGGCTACACCCGGTCAGATCGTAATTCACATAGTGTTAGTACTGGGTGCTGCGGCCATGTTATTGCCGTTCATTTGGATGTTATCTACATCCGTCAAACCCCCTGAGGAAGTCATTACTTGGCCACCTCAGTTTATCCCTAGGAATCCAACCTTTGATAACTACGTAGAAGCATTTACGGCCGTTCCGTTGGCGAGGTTTTTTCTCAACAGTACCTTAATCTCAACAGTCTCCACCGTCAGCATTCTACTGACGTCTTCATTGGCGGGATTCGTATTTGCCAAGTATAGGTTTCCAGGACGAAATCTCCTGTTCCTAGTTATTTTGGCTACCTCCATGGTGCCCTTCCAGTCGTACATGATTCCCTTCTATCTAATGGTAAATCGCTTAGGCTGGATTAGCACCTATCAGGGTTTGGTGTTGCCTTTACTGGTTATGGCCTTTGGCATTTTCTTTATGCGTCAGAACATAATGTCCGTTCCTGATGAGCTGATGGATGCGGCGCGCATCGATGGGTGCTCTGAATTCCGCATATATTGGCAGATTATCCTTCCACTGAGCAAATCAGCTATGGCAGCCTTGGCCATCTTTGCTTTTAAGAACGCTTGGGCCGATTTCATTTGGCCTTTGCTCATAACCAATGATATAGGCCTATATACCATGGAACTGGGTCTAGGTATGTTCCAGCATAGATTTACAGTTGACTACGGCGCCATCACTGCGGCTTCCGTCATATCCATTTTGCCAATTGTCACGGTCTTTGTGATATTCCGCAGACACATCATTGAAGGTGTTACACTCACAGGAATTAAGGGTTAAAGGACCACTATGTAGATGTATGACGACATGTTAGGAGCAGAAGACATGAACAAAGAAAAACTTAAAGATCGGCTTTCATTCTATCGAGAGCACCTATATGGTACCATAATGCCATTTTGGCTCGAAAAAGCCATGGATAAAGAGTATGGAGGGTATTTCACCTGCTTCAACAGCTATGGAGATCAACTCGTGAGTACAGATAAGTATACATGGTCACAAGGTCGCATGGTGTGGCTTTTGTCCAAGTTGGCTGAGATGGAGGAAGACCCGGCACAGTATTTGTCATTGGCACAAAGCGGCTATGAATTTCTGCGAGACCATAGCTTTCTGCCCTCAGGTCACAGCGCATTTCTCTTGACAAGAGATGGCACCCCTAAAGAGCCCACCCAGGGCCAGGGCTATGCGATTAGTACCTATGCAGACTGCTTTGTGGTTTTAGGCTTTGCTAAGTATGCGGCCATGGGAAGGGATAGAGAGGCCCTTGATCTAGCGCTGAAGTTATACAATTCCATCACCCGGCGCTACGAGAACTGGGAGTTTCTGACCAATCCTGAGCCACTACCCACAGGCTACAAAGCCCATGGCATCCCCATGATTCTTCTGAACACGAGTCAAGAGTTGCTTTGCGCTGCAGAAAAATTCTCCCATCCAGATACAGAGGTCATCGCTAATAGCTGTCATCGTCTCGCGGAGGATTTGATGTCTAACTTCATCCGCGAGGATGGGACCATTCGAGAACTGGTCCACGATTCTCTGGATGCGGACACCTACCTTTTGAGTCGGTACGTTAACCCAGGTCATAGTTTAGAAGATATGTGGTTTCTTATGCATCATGCCTTAAAACTTGGAGGAAAGCGTCAACAAGAAATCATCGATACGGCCTGCAAAGTGGTGAAAAGGGCTTTTCAGCTAGGATGGGACCAAGAATATGGTGGCCTCTATCATTTTGTTGATGCAAATGGTGGCCGCCCCCAAGGAGATGTGGGAGTCTTTGCCGATCATCCGCTGACCAAGAAACTACTGGAGGGCTGGTCCGATAAGCTCTGGTGGGTGCATTCGGAAGCAGTTTATGTGACACTTCTAGGCTATACTCTTACGAAAAATCCTGATTTGAGGGAGCTTTATGAACAAGTCCATGACTATACATTCCGTACGTTCCCCCATCCTGACCCCGCGGTTGGCGAGTGGATCCAGATTAGGGATAGACAGGGACAGCCCATGGATAAAGTAGTAGCTTTGCCCGTCAAGGATCCGTTCCATATCAGCAGGAATTTAATCCTTTTGATCGAGCTATTGGAGAAGACGATATAGATCCGAGGAGATGAAGAAAATGGTGAGTAGGGAACAATTCTTGGCTGTATTGAAAGGCGAATCGAATGAAGTCATCTCCTGGACCATGGGCTTTTTTGATGAAAAGCTGGCCAGCGCACTCCTGGGAGAAGACTGCATTCCCTCCGATATATTGCCTGGTCCCGAATTCTCGTATGGAGCTTCGCCTCGCCAAGACTGGGAGGTAAAGGCGGAATATGCGAAAAGGGCTGGGATTCCTGCCGTCGCCGTAGGCTTCGGCGCTTCTCTTGCTTTTGGCCATGGTGGACCTGGTGAGTTTTTGGAAAAGGTGATTTCTTCCGCAGAGAATAGGCGCATCACGATCTACGAGACGGGCGTCCATAAAGAAGTGCGCTATGAACCGCATTTTTATCACAACTATGACTACCCCTTAGAAGATCTGAGCAATCTGGATTTACCCTTTCCCGATCCGGGCGATCCCTTGCGTTATCAGGGGTTGGCTGATGAAATCGCGTACCACAAAGGGCGCGACCGGATGACCTACGCCAATCTCAACGGCTTTTTCTCCGGAGTGCATTATTTTCTGTATCCCTACGATAAATTTCTAATGGACTTATTATTGGAGCCCGAGGCCACCCGGGAAGTCGTGGACAGACTAGGAGAGTACAATTTGCAGGTGGCTGAGCACTTGCTCAAGGCAGGGGTAGACATTATTTGTTTTTGTGATGACTTAGGGAGCGATGCAAGTCTATTAATCAGTCCACAGCTTTACCGAGAGTATTTTAAGCCCTGGCATGGACGGTTAGTTGAGCTCTGTCACAAGTATGGTGCATTCTTGCATATGCATAGTCATGGTAACATTAATCCTATTATGAGCGATCTATATGATCTAGGTATTGACATGCTCAATCCCATCGATCCCACAGAGGAAATGGACATTGCCCAACTCGTTAGGGATTATGGGGATGAAATTACCTTTGTAGGAGGCATCAACAAGTTTTTCTTTGACTGGGATGAGCAGGAACAGTATGCATATCTGAAGAAGCTTTATGATTCCGTGGACCGGGGCTTTTTCTTGATGGATTCGGGTGGAATTCCAGAACAAGTCTCTAAGAGCCACTGGGAGAGGTTTAAGGAAATGAAGCAAGTGTTGGGAAAAGAGCGTGAGAGAAGTGAAAGGGGCATATAGGGCCGGATTTGCCAAGGCGGATATTACACCAGGGGTCGGCGTAGCTATGGCAGGCTATGCAACGAGGGAAGTAGGCGCCAAGGGGTGCCACGATGAACTCTACTCCCATGTCATGGTAGTGGAAGATTCATCGCGGGTGGCAGCCGTTATCAATCTCGATTTACTTGAGGTCACATCCCAGCTCGCTTGGGACCTTCGAAAGCGGATTTCGGAGGTTAGCCGAATTCCCGAAGATCACATATTCATTAGTGCCACCCATACCCATTCAGGCCCCCTTGTTTCTGAGTGGTTTGGTAAAGTGCAGGAGCCTGAAACAATGGACAGGATCATAGCAGGCTCCGTCAAAGCGGTTCAAGAGGCGCAAGGGAACATGGAGTCGGTTCAGGTGAGGCGGGGCCAGGGCATCCTTCACGGAATTGGGAAGAACCGGCGCTCTCTGGAAGACACCCCTGATCCGAATTTACAGGTTTTAGGTTTTTATGCAGGCCCGAGCCTCGTAGGCTGTGTAGTCAATTTTGCCCTACACCCCACAGTGCTAGGAGCCGATAATTTGCTGTATAGTGCAGATTATCCAGGTTATATTAGGAAGTTCATTACCCGGCATCATCCACGCTGCAGTACACTGGTACTAAATGGTGCTGCCGGAAATATTAACATAGGGTATTCTGCCGATGCAAGTGCCTTGGGCGAAGTGATGGATTTCCGTACCTTTAGGAAGGCCGAAGAGGTGGGGTTGGCCATTGCTCAGGAAGCCCTCGCGGCACTGCAACAAAGTCTAAGCATGGAGAAAATCAGGATCTGTGTTGGCAGCTCAAAGATTAGATTACCCTTGAAGAGGTTACCAAGTCTCCGCGAACTGGAAGATGAGATCTCGCGGTTGCAGGGAATAAGAAGGGTCTATATGGAGTGTGTGCGCGATGCCATCGAGAAACTTGGGGTCGAAGGTAGCCAAGAGTTACCCATAGAGTTACGAGCCTTAAGCATCGGTGATGTTGTACTCATAGGCATTCCAGGGGAACCCTTTGCAGAATTAGGCCTGGCCATGAAGGACGGTTGGCCGACAAATCAAGTCATGGTGGTAGGATATGCCAATGGTTCCGTGGGGTATATGCCCACGTCTTCCGCACATCAGGAAGGCGGATATGAAGCTGAAACGACGGTTTTTCACCCCAGTATGGCTGATGTACTAGTTCGAGAGGCAAGACGTCTGATTGAAAATTTGCTAGCTCAAGAAGGGGAACGATAGTATGAGAAACATCACAAAACAATATCTTACTGCCGTATCGGAAATCATTAATAAGATCGCCCACGAAGAACAAGAATCAATTGACAAAGCCGCTGACGTCCTCGCCGATTTTGTCCTCAAAGACAAGCTGATCAATGTATTTGGACCAGGCGGTCACTCGAACTTGGCCGCCGAGGAGGTCTTGTGGCGAGCGGGGGGATTGGCTTGTGTTAACCCAATCCTTGATCCGGGAACAAGTCTGTTCTTTGGGGCAAAACGTTCGAATTATGTAGAACGTACACCTGGATATGCCAAGGCGGTTTTTGACACCTATGGAGTACATGAAGGGGATGTGCTAGTTATTGTCAATGCCTACGGCATTAACTCTGTGACCATAGACTCTGCCTTGGAGTGTAAAAAGAGAGGTGTGACTTCGATCGCCATCACCTCCAAGAGCTTTGGGGAGCATGTGCCTAAGGGAACCGCGTCTCGCCATCCTAGTGGACAGAACCTCTATGAAGTTGCAGATATGTACATCAATAGTCACTTGCCCTTAGGGGACTCTGTGGTTGATGTAAAAGGGATTACGCCTCAGAAGATGGGTGCCACTTCAACTTATGCCAATGCATTTGCAATCAACTTACTAATGATGACGACTGCGGAAAAACTAGTGGAGAGAGGAGTTCGCCCTCCTGTGTGGACGAGCGCAAACCTGCCCGACGGCGATCGGTTGAACAAGGAATATGAAGAGAAATATGGTTACAGGGTTCGTCATTTAAATTAAGGTGGGGAGATTGTATGCGGAGGATTTTGAAAAACGGCACAATCATTACACCCATTCGCACCGCTGAGCACAGCAGTGTGATTATTGAGGGCGATACGATCACAGCCATTGTGCCGGATTCTGAACTTGAAACCTGTGAAACAGATGAGGTCATAGATGTGGGTGGACGGTTTATAACGCCTGGATTCATTGATATTCACAGCCACGGAGGTGGTGGGCACGACTTTATGGATGGGTCCGTAGATGCTATCATGGGTGCAGCCCGTTCCCATGTTTGCTTCGGTACAACGACCATTCTTCCAACTACCGTAACTTCCACGTGGGACGAACTGGATTCGACGCTAGCCCAATTTGCTCAGGCCCAAGCAGAGATTGAACTTGGTCCCAATATCGCAGGAGTTCACTTGGAAGGTCCCTATTTTTCCATGGAGCAAAGGGGAGCACAAGATCCGAGATACATCAAAACTCCGGACCCTAGCGAATATAGGCGGGTTGCGGAATATACCAATCTGGTGAAGCGTTGGACGATTGCTCCTGAACTGCCGGGTGCTTTGGAAATGGGGCGCTTCCTTTCCGAACGTGGCATTTTATGTTCCATCGGACACTCCAATGCCATTTACGAAGAAGTGGTGGCTGCGGTGGAGAGTGGATATTCCCTCGTCACTCACTTGTTTTCGGGGATGTCTAGTGTTAGGAGAATTAACGCTTATCGTTATGCCGGGGTCCTCGAAAGTGCTTTCCTTCTAGATGACTTAACGGTTGAAGTGATCGCTGATGGAGTGCATCTCCCTAAGAGTTTGTTACAACTTACCTACAAGGTGAAGGGTCCTAATGCTATCTGTCTGGTCACAGACTCCATGCGCGGAGCAGGTATGCCTGAGGGCGAGTCTATCCTAGGCAGCCTTTCGGACGGGCAGAAAGTGATAATCGAGGACGGTGTAGCAAAGTTATTGGATCGCTCGGCCTTTGCCGGAAGTGTGTGTACAGCAGATAGGCTTGTGCGTACCATGGTCAAGGTCGCAGAAGTACCGTTGTCTGATGCAGTGCGGATGGCTACTCTAACACCTGCTAAGGTGCTCGGTCTCCATCACCGTAAGGGGAAGCTTGCAGCAGGTATGGATGCAGATATCGTGGTCTTTGACTCCAACATTGATGTGTTCTTAGTTTTAGTCGGAGGCCAAGTCTGCTTTGATGCAAATAGTATGGACAGGGGTGTAAATGCATAATGGTAGTACTGGAGTTCTGTCAAGATCAACTGGAAATTGCCGTCTGTCCCAATCGCGAGGCGATGGGGTGCACGGCCGCAGCGGAAGTGGGTGCATTGATTCAGCGTCTTCTAGAGACTCGTCAATACATAAACATGATGTTTGCTGCTGCACCTTCCCAGAGCGAGTTCTTAGAAGAACTATTGCAGATGGAGGGAATTGATTGGTCGCGGGTTAACGGTTTTCACTTGGACGAATATGTGGGTTTAGATAAAACACATCCACAGAGATTCGCTGCTTTTCTAGGGAATCATATATTTGATAAAGCGCCGTTTAACAAGGTTTATTACATCGAGGATACAGATCTAAAGGGCGATGGTGTGGTTTGTCGCTACTCCAATTTGCTCAGGGAGCATCCCATTGACATTGCTTGCATTGGGATCGGAGAAAATGGACATATTGCTTTTAATGATCCCCATGTGGCCGACTTTGCAGATCCCCATAACTTTAAGATAGTAGACTTAGATGATCGGTGCCGCACCCAACAGGTTAATGATGGTTGTTTCCCTAATTTTGATGCCGTTCCGAAAAGGGCATATACTGTAACCGTTCCTGGTATTATGTCCGCGCGGTACATTTACTGTATTGTTCCCTCCCAGAACAAAAGTGAGGCTGTGAAAAACACCCTCAGAGGCCCTATTGATACTAGTTGCCCAGCCTCTATACTGCGTAGTCATCAGCGTGCTAAGTTGTATCTCGATATGGAGGCAGCGTCTTCGATACTCGATATCTACGATTTGTAGGCAGTGGTATATCTAATAGTAACGAGATGCTCCCCTTGTCGTGGACAGAGGGGAGCATTCTTAATTTCCAACGAAGCCACCTATTCGGGGAAAATGACCTCTACACCTGCTGCCTCAAGATGAGTTAGCCATACGTCAGCAGGACGCTTATCGGTGACTAGGTAGTCAATCTCTTTAATCTCGCACACTAAACGATAGGAAGTCTGATCAAACTTCGTGTGATCGCACAAGAAAACAACTTTACGGCTGTTCTTAATCATCTGCTGCTTTAGGTACACATCCTCTTCGTTTACATCGGTGATGCCAGAATCGAGAGAAATATAACGAGCTGAAAAAAAGAGCACATCTGTGTGATACTCTGCAATTCGTTGTCGGGTAGACTCTCCTTCGAAGCCCAAGGAGAATTTGTTCATCCATCCGCCTGTGCAAAAGACTCGGACCGATGGGAGGGTGTCTATGCACTCTATTGCAATTTGTGCGCTATTGGTGAGAATCTTTAGATTCTCCTTATCGCGTAAATGGGGAACCACAAAAGCTACGGTACTAGTAGTGTCAAGGGCTATAAACTGGTTCTCCACGACCAAGTCCGCTGCCAGCTCGCCGATGGTGTTCTTGGCAAACTTGTTTTCGTTAGTCCTGATGGAATAAGGAATTTCGTTACTGGGGTGTATTAGAAGTACTGCACCCCCATAGGTTCGCCTAATCAGTCCTTGCTTTTCAAGGACATCTAGATCACGCCTGATGGTGGAAGGGCTAACGAAGTATTTTTTCGCAAGTTTATGGACAGTAACCGCTTTTTTTCGCTGTACTTCTTCTCGAATACGATCAATGCGTTCCAAATTCAACATCCGACAACCCTCTCAATGCGTATTTGTGCACGTTCTTGCGCAAGGGCATGCTAGATCATGCACTTTGTCCGAGTTTAACACAGGGACTATGAAAACACAAGTTCTTTACCTTATAATAGTAATACATTAAAGTATTGTAGGATACGGATGCGGCTAACGTTAGCGCAAGGGAAAAGGGGTTTAATGATGAATTCTGACAAGGTCGACTTGGTTCACTACCTTAATAACCCGGTAGAATGCAGTTGCGGAAGAACGCATTTTGCCGGCATTGAGTTTGTAGAAATTGGCGACGAAGCATTGGACAAAGTAGCGTCAATTGTGAGGAACGCTGGTTATCAGAAGCCATTCGTTATTGCAGATTGCAACACTCAAAAGATCGCAGGCGAAGTAGTTCTCGAAAAGCTATCGAAGGAGGGTATTCCTGCCTCATCGTTTGTGTTCGACGATCCTGCTTTGTCTCCTAACGAGTCTGCATTAGGTACGCTGTTGATGAACTTCGATCCAACATGTGATTTGATTTTGGGCGTGGGCTCCGGGACTATAAATGACTTGTCACGATTCTTCAGCTATCAACTGGGAATGCAGTATTTTATTGTGGCAACAGCTCCTTCTATGGATGGCTATGCTTCGTCAGTAGCCCCACTACTGAAGAATAACCTGAAAACAACCTTCGAATGTCATGTGCCGAAGGCTATCGTTGCGGATTTGGACATTCTCTCTAAAGCTCCTGTAGAAATGATTGCCGCAGGTTTCGGCGATGTCCTGGGCAAGTATACCTGTCTTGCTGACTGGCAGCTATCGGCTATTATCAACGACGAATACTACTGTGATCGGGTTGCGGCATTGACAAGACATTCGTTGGAAAAAACCATTGGGCTCCGGAAGGGTATAGCGAGTGGCGATAAGAAGGCTATCGGAGAATTGATGGAGACGCTAATTTTATCAGGGGTAGCCATTAGTTATGTGGGCAACTCCAGACCCGCATCCGGGAGTGAGCATCACCTGGCCCATTTTTGGGAAATGCGGTTGCTGTGGGGAGGCAGAAGTCATGTTCTCCATGGCACGAATGTGGGAATAGGTACCGTTTTGATTCTCCAATTGTATCAATACCTTCTTCAGGAAAACCTTGATCCAAAGACCTTTGAAAGCATCCAGGCACCATTAAGCGATACGTGGAGTGCTGATATTGAAAGGGTATTCTTGGAAGGTGCTTCCGAAGTTCTTGCCCTAGAAGAAAAGGCTAGGAAGAACGATTTAGAGCTGCATAAAGATAGGTTAGCTGCGATTGCCCAGAATTGGGACCAAATTCTTCAGACCTTAGCCACTGTCCCATCTCCCGCTGAGGCCAGAGCATTGTTGGCGGAGGTCCATGCGCCATTCGAACCCGCTCATGTTGGAATTGAGCCCCAATTGGTTTCTGATGCACTTATATTTGCTAAAGAAATCCGAGCTCGTTACACTGTCTTGCAGCTACTTTGGGATTTGAATTTACTCCGGAATTTTGCTGGGCGAATAGTCCTCGGTGCCGAAGACTAGAAGGTATAGGAAAGAATGGAAACCGAATGTCTTGGTCATAAGAGGAAAAGTGTTCATAATATCGAAAGGTTTATTAAACACATTCGCACTTATTGATCAGGGTTTGTGAGGGCTCTGAACTTGCGACAGGAGTGATAACGGTGAGTGTAGTGATTACTATAAAGAACGCGTTAAAGAAGTTTGGAGACAACGTGATTATTCCAGACCTCAGCCTAACAGTGAATCCAGGCGAGTTCTTTACGCTCTTGGGTCCTTCAGGCTGCGGAAAGACGACATTGCTACGAATGATTGCAGGTTTTAATTCCATTGAGGGCGGCGAATTTTACTTTGATAAACGCCTCATTAATGACTTGGATCCAGCTAAGAGAAATATAGGCATGGTTTTCCAAAACTACGCTATTTTTCCACATTTGAATGTCAGGAAAAACGTAGAATTTGGCCTTACAAATCGGAAACTCTCCAAGTTGGCCATTCGTACACAATCGGAGAAATTCCTAAAGTTGATGCAGATTCATGAGCTAGCGGACCGCATGCCGGCGAATCTGTCCGGCGGACAACAACAAAGGGTAGCCTTGGCGCGTGCTTTGTGTATTGAACCAGAAGTGCTCTTGATGGATGAGCCCCTATCCAATCTAGACGCCAAGCTCAGAGTGGAAATGCGCAGTGTCATCAAGAACATCCAAAATACTGTGGGGATAACGACCATCTATGTAACGCATGACCAAGAAGAGGCCATGGCGGTTTCTGACCGCATCGCGGTAATGAACAAGGGCGTGATTCAACACATTGGCTCTCCTAAGAGTATCTACCAAAGGCCTGCGAATATCTTTGTTGCCACGTTCATTGGGCGAAGCAATGTCGTAGAGGGGGAATTGGTGATCAAAGGCGGGATTCCCCATATGAAGCTATATGACTATGAAGTTGCTATGCCCAATGTGAAAGAAGAGTATAGAACTCCACAAAAAATCCAAATTTCCATCCGCCCTGAGGAGCTTTCCGTTAGTCGAGAGACCGGCAAGGGTATTAGAGCAACAATAAAAGACAGTACTTTTCTTGGGCTAAATACCCACTATTTCATGCAGATTGATAGTGGTTTGCAGTTGGAGTCTATCCATGAGTCCACTATAGAGAGCATCATTTCACCAGGTACTGAGGTTTCCTTCACTGTCAATGCTGAGAAGATTAACTTATTTACTGCTGATGGTTCTGCTAACATCCTCGAAGGCGTCAGTAACGATGCTGTACCTTTCACTAATGTCGCGAGCCGTAGCCATGTTGCGGTGTGATTAGGTTGAGGGGAGGGATATATGATGGGTACTAAGAAAAAACCGGATATGTGGACCATTTTGTCCTTTAGTGTACTTGGGTTGTTTGGGCTCTTTTTGCTTTACCCATTATGGGGGCTGCTCAGGCAGGCAGTCCTAAGTTCTGGGGGCGAACTGACCCTAGATTATTTCAAGCGCTTCTTTGAGTATCGTTATTACAGTAGCACAATTATCAATAGCCTTAAGGTCTCCACGGCCATAACCCTTGTTACTCTTATCTTGGGGATTCCCATATCCTATTTTTATTCTTTCTACCAACTGAAAGGGGCAAAAGTGTTATTCGTGGCCAGCCTTCTTTGTGCCATGTCTGCACCTTTTATCGGGGCCTATTCGTGGGTGCTCCTTTTGGGACGTTCGGGGGTTATCACGAAGTTCTTTTCTGATTATCTGAACATCAATCTTGGGAGCATTTACGGTTTCAATGGCATCTTGTTTGTCCAGGCTTTAAAGCTGTTCCCATTAGTGTTCATTTACATGAATGGTGCCTTCAAAAGTATCGACAATTCGCTGATGGAAGCCTCTGCAAACATGGGTACTGTCGGTATAAAAAGGTTTTTTACCGTCATTCTCAAACTCGCCATGCCTACCATTCTAGCCGCGTCTCTAGTGGTCTTTATGCGGGCTTTTGCCGACTTTGGTACCCCATTACTTATTGGGGAAGGATATCGCACCTTCCCTGTAGAGATCTACAACCAATACTTGGGAGATCATGGACGGGACTATAACTTCGCTGCGGCAATCAGTGTTATTGCAGTTGTATTGACATCTGCGGTCTTCTTGCTTCAAAAATGGGCTACCAGCCGTTACGATTTCTCCATTAGTGCCATGAATCCTGTGGAGAAGAAAAAGCCAAAAGGTCTAATGGGCATTTTGATGCATCTATATGCTTATCTCCTAGTGGGTGTAGCCTTTTTACCCCAGGCCTACATTGTTTATCTCTCTTTCCGAAATTCAGATCTTGCGGTGTTCCTCCCTGGTTATTCTTTGAACAACTATCGGATGGCCGCGGACCGACTGTTGGGACGCTCCATTTATAACACCCTGGTTCTAGGTGTGGGTTCATTGGCGCTCATCATTGTCCTGGCCATAATTATCGCCTACCTTGTTGTCCGGCGCAGGAGTTTGCTCAATAACTTCATTGACACCTTGTCCATGATTCCATACATTTTGCCTGGCTCTGTGATTGGCATTGCCCTCGTTATTGCCTTTAGCGATCGTCCGTTTGCGTTGACGGGGACAGCAGCGATCATGATTATTGCGTGGGTTATTCGACGGATGCCCTATACCATTAGGTCAGCAACGGCAACTCTTCAGCTGATACCCATGAATGTGGAAGAGGCTGCCACAAGCCTTGGAACTTCGAAACCGAAGACCTTTGCGAAAATTACGGTGCCCATGATGCGCAACGGGATTGTCTCTGGCGCAATTCTTAGTTGGATCACCATCGTAACAGAACTCTCCAGTGCCATTATTCTCTACAACAACAGAACTATTACTCTGACAATGTCGACATATGTAGCGATTTCCAGGGGAAATGATGGCTTGGCAGCAGCCTTTGCTGCTATAACTACCGTTGTTACGGCTATTTCGATTATCATCTACTTGGCAGTAAGTAAGTCTGAGGATGTACAGCTTTAGGCAGTCTAGGTTTTGTATAGCACATTGCTATATGAGATAACAAACAACAAAGGAGATGTTGAGATGAAACGCCATGTAGTCTTTTTACTCGTTCTGATCATGTCCATGTCCCTCTTAGTTCCGGCCGTTGCATTGGGAGCCTCTGATTTTCGAAGTAACCTTGTTCTATACTCTAGTATGACGGATAATGACTTGAATAATCTAGTGAAACTCTTTGGGGAGAAATACCCTAACATTACAGTTGAAATCGTCAACGGTTCTGCTGGTGAACTTACATCCAGGATCAATGCTGAGAAGAATAGGCCCCAAGGCGATCTCATGTGGGGTGGCTTGAGTAATAGTGATGGACATATGTACTCGGATCTTTTTGAACACTGGTTGTCCGATCACGAAGATGAGATCTTACCTGCTTATAAATCGCCTAACGGTTTTTACAACCTAAGTCACTTGTCTACAATTGTTTTTGCAGTGAATACGGATCTCGAAGCAGAACTAGGCATGAATATTACCGGATATGATGATTTGCTAGATCCGAGACTCGCAGGCAAAATCGTTATGCCTGATCCCAATTCCTCGTCTTCAGCTTGGAACCATGTCTGTAACATCTTTGCCGCTTACGGTAACGACAGCCCTGAGGCTTGGGAATTGATGGAAGGAATGCTCAGGAATAAAATGGTTATTTCCACCTCCTCCTCGGTGGCTTTCAGAAGCGTACAGGCTGGCGAGTATGTTGTGGGACTATCCTATGAAGATGGAGCATCAACACTCTTGAAATCTGGTGCCACCAATATTAAACTAGTCTATCCAGAACAGGGTGCTTCTGCTTCCGCCTTTAGTGTTGCGATCATCAAGAATGCACCTAATATGGAAGCGGCCAAATTAATGGCCAATTTCCTGATGAGCGCTGAGGGGCAATCTGCCCTTGGTACTGCATTGGGTACACTTCGGTTTACCAATGCTAACGCTGTCTACGAAACCCCTTACATCCCAGCCACGGAGGAAATCTATTGGGTTGACCGAGACATCGATTGGCTTGTTGAAAACAAGGAACAAGTTCTAAGACGCTGGAACGACATTTATATGAGGACGAGATAAAGAATCAAGGAATAGAATACGTAAGAGGCGCTAGGGCAACCTAGCGCCTTTTGTGATGGGCAATTGGATGAGATGCCATCGTTGTGGCATCTTTTGTGGCTATAGGCACAAAATCTTGCTCCATTTAACACTATCAACAGGAAACCTAGCCTCTGTTCGAGAAATACCCTGAAGAGAACCCTGCACCTGCCATTTTATAGAAGGGATGACGAGATGGAGATTTTGCCTGTGCTTGTTATGACCCTGGCCCTTTTTGTCTTGGGGGTCTTGGAAAACGCTCTGCATCAACGCAACGTAGAAAAAATTCCTATCCGCATCCATGTCAATGGAACGAGGGGTAAATCCACAACAACAAGGCTCATTGCGGGAATACTGCGGCAGGCAGGTTATCGTGTTGTGGCCAAAACAACAGGGACAGCAGCTCGATTGATCTTCGAAGACGGGTCGGAAGAGCCTGTTAAGCGCAGGCGGAAGCCCTCCATCATTGAGCAGGTGAGAATTGTGGCAGAAGCGGCCAGGCGCCAAGGGGATGTACTGGTGATCGAGTGTATGGCCGTCCATTCAGAAATGCAATGGGTATCGGAGAGGAGAATTCTAAACTCTACCATTGGAGTCATCACTAATGCCAGAGAGGACCATCTAGATGTCATGGGTCCAACACGCAAGGACGTGGCGTCAACTCTAGCCCTGGCCATTCCACACAAAGGCAAGTTGGTTGTGGGCGAGGACGAGTTCTTTGACTTTTTTAAGGAAGAAGCCAAAAGATTAGGAACAACAGCGCATCTTGCCGACACGTTCATCGCAGATAGCGACATGGAGAGGTTTCCCTACATGATGTTTAAAGAAAATGTTGCCTGCGCCCTCAAGGTGGCGGAGCTCTTGGCCGTGCCTTGCAACGTAGCCTGGGAAGGCATGGTCCGAGCCACCCCAGACCTCGGCTCCACGCAGATTTACAGGTTGGAGCACGCGGGGGTCAACGTCTATTTTGTCAACGCTCTAGCGGCTAATGATCTCACTTCCACTGTCTTGGTCTGGGAGAGGTGGCAGGACATGTCAGAGGCGCTAGGTCTCACAAATACTCCTATTGTTGGGCTACTTCATAATCGAGAGGATCGGAGCTTTCGAGTACCAGAGTTGGCTCAACTTGCCTGCTCAGAGCTTCCCATAGAGTGCCTATGGTTAACTGGGGATTTGATCCCAGTAACAAAGCGTTTCCTGAAGAAACAGGGATTTGATCTTAGCTTAGTAAATACCCTCAAGAAACCTTCACCTCAGAGGATCATGGATCATCTGTCGCGTCATTACAAGGGAGATGTTGTGCTGTTTGCCTATGGGAACACCCAAGGGTTTGGACAAGAACTAGCAGACTTCTTTACTAGAAACGGAGTGCAGGTAAATAATGATCACACAAGCGATGGGGTTAGGGCTAGTTATTAGTTTCTTCTTCACCGAAGTGGTGGGTCTCTCAGCCGGTGGCTTGATCGTCCCGGGTTATCTCGCCATTTATTGGGATAGTCCCCTCCGCATACTAGCCACCCTTGTAGTGGCCTTGGTCAGTTATCTCATCATGCGGCTTATTAGCAATTTCACGATTCTCTATAGTAGAAGGCGATTTTTGGCCACGATTCTTGTAGGTTTTCTCGTAGGATGGTTACTGGATATGGCCTTGCTGCGCTCTCCCGCAGGTTTCCAAGACGTTAGAGCCATCGGATTTATTATTCCAGGCCTGATCGCAAACGACATGATTAAGCAAGGCGTAGCAAATACAGTGCTTAGTGTAGCGGTAGTAACAGTCGTGGTGAGGCTGATCATTCTTGGGATCAACTGAAGGGGTGGTAGACATGACACATTGGGTGAAACCAGCCATTCCTCGTAAGTTTGCAATTCTGGCTTGCCTTCTAGCCCTGGTGGGAATTTTCCTCGTACAGACCACAGCTACAAAGGAAAAACATCCCCACTATGAGCAACAAGTCTTAGCAGCTCAAATCATGGAGCAGTCCTTAGGAGTCCTTAGGGAGGCTAGATTTGAGAAGGGCCTTCCCATAGACAGGGAGCTTGATCCCAACGCAACAGGGCTTATTGGCGATGAGTTTACGGTGATCACCACATCCATCGGCAATCTTGAGGCGAAACGAACGAGCACCAATCCTTCCTTCGCAGCGCTATTGGTACGGCTTTTTCATGAGGCTGGCTTGGAACCCGGAGCAAGCGTGGCCATTGGTGCTAGCGGATCATTTCCTGGACTTATTCTTGCTACTCTAGCCGCCTGTGAGGTCATGGAGGTAGAGCCCTTGCTCTTCTACTCTGTTGGTGCCTCTATGTATGGGGCCAACATCCCGGAATTCACCTTCATTGATATGCTCCACGCTTTGCATGAAAGTGGCATGCTTCCCTATGAGATTTTAGCGGTTTCCTTAGGAAGCGATAACGACCGGGGAGATGGCATGTTCTTACCTGAATCGCAAGGGATCATGATGGAGATCGCCGTATCGAGCCAAGCCCCTTTGATTTTTGCGGAAGACAATGCCCAGAGTATCAAGGAACGCCTTGCCCTATACCTCCAGTACAATAACCTGCGCCTTCCAGACCTTTTTGTCAATATTGGCGGCGCTTCTCCTAATATGGGAAACACCAATGCTTCTTTGCAGTTCCCGAGTGGTTTGGTTGAGACTATGAGTCTAGCCACAGATAGCCCAGAACGGGGTTTAATCTTTGAGTATCTCGAATTGGGCGTCCCCGTCATTCATCTCTTGAACATTCGAGACTTAGCATTAAAATCAGGCATAACCATTGATCCGATACCCTTTCCGCCTGTTGGGAGCGAGGATGTCTACTATGTCACGAAACACAACAAGTGGTTGATTTGGGGAAGTGTAATGATCGCCTTGGGTATTTTAACCCTGAGTAGAAAAAACAGCCGATAGCTTGGGGAAATTGCCCAAACCATCGGCTGTTTCGCTGTCTGGAAATTGCCTAACCACTTTTACCAGGCCGCTGCAGTACTATCCCTTGTAGATTCAACTCCACTGGTGAGTGTTCCTGTTTCAGGATCCCGCACAATTACTGCGAGTGTACCGCTCCAACCTGTCCCAACCTCGTGTCCCTTTGCTTCGAGCCCAGCGCGTGTTTCTTCAGGCATTTGTGAAAATAGGGAGATTCTTGGTCCGGCAAACTGCCTAACCAAGTACCGGGGCATCTCAACAGCTTCTTGAGGGGTCATACCAAAGTCAAGCAGATTGACAACAAACTGCACCATTGTGCCCCAGATATAGTCGCCGCCAGGGGTGCCGGCATTAACAATAGGTTCCCCGTCTTTGAAGATAAACATGGGGGCGATGTTATTCATGGGTCGCTTGTTAGGTGCAATAGCGTTGATATGGTCGGGATCCAACTCCATCCAGCCCATTCCGTTGTTAAAGGTTATACCTGTATCTCCCACAACAACGGAAGTTCCAAATCCACTACCAGTACTAGTAGTATAGGAGACCATGTTCCCCCAACGATCGGCGGTGCCAAGATGCGTTGTATGGGATTCTTCATAGTCCCAAGCGTCTAAGTCCGGACCAACAACAGTGGTGGCCGCTTGGTCTAGGTTCAACTTAGTCCTTTGCTCTGCGGCATACTCTTTTGAGATCAGACCTTGCTCTGGGATTTCGGCGAAGTTGGGATCGGCGATGTATTTGTCTCGGTCAAGGCCAGCTAGTTTAGTGGTTTCAATCATGAGGTGGAGGGTTTCAGTGGTGTTGTGTCCCATTGATGATAGGTCAAAGGCTTCCAGCACGTTTAATTGTTGGAGGATCATGGTACCACAGAACTCACCGCCAGGAACATAAATGTCATAACCGCGGTAGCTTCCTATAAGTGGTGTGGTCCATTCAATGTCATAGTTTGCAAAGTCTTCATAGGTGAAGAATCCGCCCATTTCCTGATAGAAGTCAGCCATGTGATGTGCGATATCACCTTTATAAAAGACATCCACTCCTTCGTCTGCCACACGTTTCATGACATTCGCCAAATCCTTTTGTACGAAAATTTCGCCAGGTTGAGGAACCTGTCCATTAGGCAAAAAGACGGCAGCGGACGTTGGAATAACCGAAAGAAGAGCTTCTGATCCTCTTATAGCATTGCTCAGAAATTGGGTCATAGGGAACCCTTCATCTGCATAGTGGATTGCCGGTGCTAGAACTTCGGCTAGTTCCATCGTACCGTATCTTTTCAAAGCTTCATCCCATGCCTTCAATGCGGCGGGTACATTACCGGCTAAGTAACCGCGGCGTGCAGTCTCGGCAGTGAATTTGTCGGGCGTTGCTGCCAAGACTGAGGGAGCATTGGCGTTGAGAGCAACGACTTCGCCTGTCTTCGCATCATAGATCAGCATCGAGCCGCCTCCTGCTAGACTCGAATAGTGGGGTTCCACAACCGTCAGTACGGCTGCTGCGGCCACCGCGGCGTCAATAGCATTTCCGCCTGCGTAGAGCATCTGCAATCCTGCCTGGGAAGCCAGGGGATGGGCAGCGACTACCATACCATTCTTGGCGCTCACAGGTGGGTGACTCGCTATAGATATGGAGGTGACGTTGAAGACCAATACGCTTATGAGGATGAATGTAAGCACAACAGGTTTCATACGGACAACTTTTTTCATGGTATTCCTCCTAAACCTAGATTTTGAACATAGACGACAGGTAGACACACTCAGTAAATTGATCAACCAGCCTCCTTTGGATTCGCCTAGCGAATCGCATATTCTTTAAGCGGTGTATTACACTTATTCTATAAGCTCACTGCAGATCCTCCTTTTCCATTAATTAATTTAAAAAATGGCTTTTTAAAGGGGGAATTATTTATTATTTGGAGGAAGTGAAGGAGAATCTTAATATGTGTAGAACCAATAACTATCCGTATAGAGAACTCGTAGTCCTCTAGGCGAACTAACGGAAAGCGAAGGAGCATAAGGGGGAGATACTGATTGGCTGAAGCCAGGATTGAGAATAATGACATAGTACGGACAGATCCGGATATTCTGCAGTCTGCTGGCAGAATTCTAGATGTATTGCTATGTTTTACCAAGCGAAACCCTGATTGGAGCATTAGTGAACTTGCGGAAGAATTGGGGTTTCATAAGAGCGTGACTCGGCGTATTGTAATTACCTTGGTTTCAAGGGGCTTCTTGAGGCTGGACCCCATTGACAAGCGGTATAGACTTGGCCTTGTCTTGTTCGAACTAGGGTCGTTCTACCCACCGAAGCGTTAGTCGAACTGTCGAAGCCCTTCATGAAAAGACTGTCAAGGGAGACAGATTCATCTGTATTCTTGACAATCAATGCTGATGATCAGGCCGTCTGTGTGGCTAGAGTTGATAGTCCTAATCCACTAAGAGTGACTTTTGAAGTCGGTCGGCGGAGTCCCCTCCACGCAGGAGCATCTGCCCGGGCCATTCTGGCTTTTTTGCCGGAAACCCACATCAAGTCTATTTTAAATGCCGGATTAGAGCCGTTCACTGACGCGACTATCACGGATGTAGGTAAGCTCGTTGAGGAATTGCGCAAGACAAGGGAACTTGGATACACCATTAGTTGTGGTGAATTGGATGATAGAGTGACCGCTATTGGTGTACCAATCATGGATCGGAATAATGGGGTTTTGGCATCCCTTAGTATCAGCGGACCGACCACGGATTTCACGCCTGAGAGACTGTTACCCTTGATTCAAAGTACTCGTGACTGTGCCTCGGCCATAGAGGAAGTGTTGTAACGTCGTTGTGCAACTCGTACTAAAGGAGGATTTTGAAATGAGTAATCGTTCCAGGGTATTATCATTGGTAATATTGCTAGTCGTATTGGCTATCGAACCTGTAAGTGCTAGCGTTCCTAAAGCGGAGCTTCCGGTGGTTATCACATCGAGTGGCCAGAGTCCCGACGCTCTAATGATTAAGTTGCTTGCTGATCAGATTCAACTAGAAAACGGGTTCGAAATAGTCCTAGAAGCTGACCAATTACAGGGTTATAAGACTCTCATCATTGGAATCGGTGGAAGTGTTAAGGGCCTTGGGGATGCCGGAATTAATACTGATGACGAAATTGAGCGAGTTCATCGGTTAATTGCTGAAGCGAAAGACCAGGGCGTTTTAATTGTGGCTATGCATACAGGTGGAAGCCCTCGCCGTGGCGACCTTGCAGATCCATTTATCCATGCAACAGCTCCTCACGCGGACTTTTTGGTGGTTAGGAATGATGGGAACCAAGATGGTCTCTTCACCCGAATTGCCGATGAACACAGTATTCCCGTCGAATACGTCGAGCAAACAATGGAAGTAAGAACCGTGTTAATGAAAATGTTTGGCATAGAGTAGAGGCTTCTTAGACAGGAGAGATTGCGGATGACAGAAATTCGTTGTGATATGAGCACGGCTAAAGCCGCCGTCCTGGGAGGTTGTTTCTTGGGCGGCGGCGGGGGAGGACCCAAGGATCAGGGATTCGCCCTTGGAGAGCTTGCTATTCAAGTAGGACAACCCAGAATTGTAAACATCGATTCACTACATGGTGATGACAAACTCTTAACTGTTGCGCTAGTCGGCTCTCCAGCCTCTCCAGGGGCACTTGTTAAGCCTATTCATTATTTTCGCTCCGTTGAGCTAATGAGGGAAGGCCTAAAGCAAGAAATTGCCGGGCTCATAACTAACGAAAATGGTGCAGTTGCTACAGTAAATGGGTGGTTTCAGTCGGCCGTTACAGGTATTCCTGTTGTGGATGCCCCCTGCAATGGTCGTGCGCATCCGACTGGTTCAATGGGATCGATGGGTTTGGACCGCTTGAAGAACTATGTGTCCATCCAATCCTTTGCGGGTGGTGGGAGTTCTCATCCTTATGTAGAGGGTACAGTAAGAAGCAGTCTAGGTGTAGTGTCCAGGTTGGTTCGGCAAGCCTCCATTTCTGCAGGTGGATTTGTTGCTGTTGCCCGTAATCCTGTCGAGGCATCCTATGTGAAACAGCACGGGGCACCTGGAGCCATCTATCAGGCGATTGAAGTAGGACAAACCATAGTAGGCAATATGGCTACTGGAGGCATAAGGGTAGCAGAAGCATGCGCTGACCTGCTTAGTGGTGACATCTTGCTCGTGGGCGAAGTGGAAAGAGTAAATCTCGACATTGATGGTGGATTCGATGTTGGTGAGGTCGTTGTCAAGGACTCTGAAAACTCCGTACGAATGACCTTCTGGAATGAGTACATGACCGCCGACAAACAGTTAAGGGGTAGGTTCCTAGAACGTGTAGCAACGTTCCCTGATCTGATCGTTACCATGGACTGTGAATCCGGTATGCCGTTAACAACGGCCGAAGTAGAAAAAGGTCAAAGAGTAGTCGTTCTTGTTGTTCCCAAAGCTGGCCTGAAACTGAGTTCGACCATGGGTAGAAAAGACCTGATGGAACAGGTTGAAAAGGTTATCGGCGAACCAATCGTTGACCATCTATAGATTAGGGGGGATAGAGTGGCTAATGCCCTATTGGTATTTGTCGTTATGGTCGCAATCTTTATAGTCTGTATGAGATTTTTCAAGATGCCAACAACCTTGGCCATGACATTTGGCGCGATTGCGGGAGCTGTCACCGCGGGATTTGGAGTCCCAATTAGGCGTTTGGCAGAGGGTTCTACTGCATATATATCATTCTTATTGATCGTTGTTAGTGCAGCCATATTTATGGATGTCCTAAAAGAAAGTGGCGGTTTGAATATCCTAGTGAGGGACATAACAAAAATGTTCTACAAGGTTCCATTCCTTCTCCTGCTTATGTTGGCTATGGTAGTCATGTTTCCAGGGGCTATTACAGGCTCGGGAACAGTGGCGGTCTTGGCAACCGGGGGAATCGTTGGCCCCGTTTTACTAGGAATGGGAATCCCCTCAGTGGATGTGGCTGCATTTGTGGCTTTATGTGGAGTCTTGAGTCTCATCGCTCCACCGGTTAATGTTTATGCAATGGTAATGGCAGCAGGAATCAACTTGCCATATTCTGGTTTTGATAAACCGTTGGCCATCTTCACGTTAATTCCGACCATTTTCATAGTGCTAGCTTATGGCGTGCGTTGGATCAAAGGACCCTTGGCGCTTGAGAAGATTCTCAAGGGCATTCCGGAGGTGCCCGAAGAAGCCAAGAGGGCTGCTGTCTATACACCGATTGCGGTGGTGATCGCTTTTATGGTTGCTGTGAGGGTGTTCCCTCATTCAATGCCAAACTTAGGGATGCCTCTGATCTTTGTAATTGGTATTGGCATCGCCTATCTGTGCGGAGCGCGTGTAAATTTGTGGAAGTCGTTCACCAACTCCTTTGATAGCCTGATTTCCATTATCGGCATCATGATTGCTGTTGGAATTCTAGTGAACATGATGAGTCTCACGGGAGTGAAGGGGTTATTTGTGACGACAGTCCTAATTTTACCAGCCTTCCTTCTGTATGTTGGACTTTTTGCCATCCTTCCCTTTGCCGGAACATTTCTAGCCTTTGGGGCTGCTGCAGTTTTCGGCCTTCCTTATATGTGGGCCTCTTTAGGAGCCAATCCTGTTGTCGCCATTTGTGGTCTCACCTTGTGTATATCTCTCGGTGCAATGATCCCACCTACAGCCCTTGTTGGCAAATTCGCTGTGTCGTCAGTTGGCTTCGAGGGAGAGTATTCAGCTTTTATCAAGAGATCCGGATGGGCCATGGTTCTGATGAACTTGGCAGGGATTCTATCAGTGTACTTTGCAGACAGTCTGACGTTCTTGCTGTAAGGAGGCGACCAAACATGAGTACCTTTATCTCCATTGCTTATTCAATCCTATGTGGGCTGATGTGCATCGGTTTGATCTATAAACTTTATAAGTCCGACGATGTCTATGAACAGATTACATGTGGAATAGCGCTTGTACCGTTTCTTTTGAGAACATTTCAGATACGCTAAGGTAGGTGAGATACGTGGTTGACAAGGAAGTTGATAGAAGAAGGCGCTACACGAAAGCTACTATAGTATTAATCACAACACTGGTATTTACGTTTGCCGCAAGCAAACTTATAATGAGTTCCTATGAAGTGGAACCAATCGTGAAGGGACCATCCGTAAGAGAGGTGAAAAGACTCTCTCATTACCATCCAGGAATTGCAGGTACACCTGGCGATACAGATGTATATTTTCTAGATAGTGGAACGCCAGGTGGTACAGCCCTAATGCTTGGCGGTATACATGCAACTGAAGTGGCAGGCATGTTAACATCGGTGCTGTTCATCGAGACCGCTCAAGTCAATCAAGGACGATTGATCATTATTCCACATTCCAATAACAGTGCATTTGCCACACAGCCGGCTGAAGACGCATTTGTTCCGGTCTTTTATATCGAGACAGGTTGGGGAAAGAGATGGTTCCGTCTAGGAGACAGGCTAACCAATCCAGTTTTGCAATGGCCTGATCCAGATGCTTATGCCCATTATCCGTCGGGGCAGATCTTGAGTGGCTCCGAGGTACGTAACCTCAATAGGGCTTTCCCAGGAAGACCTGATGGTTTGTACACAGAACAAGTGGCCTATGCCATCACCCAGCTGATCATCGAAGAGGATTGTGACTTAGTTGTAGATATGCATGAAGCATCTGCTATGTACCCTGTTGTAAATGTGATGGTATCCCACGCAAATGCTATGGATATTGCCGGTATGGCCGCGATGACCATGGACTTTGAGGAAGGAGTCTATATCGGAGTTGAGGCTTCCCCCGAAGGATTGAGGGGATTAACCCATAGGGAGGTCGGTGATCATACGCAAGCGAAAGTAATCCTCATGGAAACAGCGAACCCTATCATGGACTATGTACGTGGCAAGGCTACAGAAGAGCTAGTTGTAACCGGGAAGGATGAGTTTTTACTGATGGCTGCCGAGCGTGGCATGGTAACGATTCCCTATGATGAAAATGGAGTACCCATTGAGGAGCGTGTAGGACGCCATTCGTCTGGAATGCAACAGATTCTTAGCATCATGTCCATGATGTATCCTGACTCGGCCATCGAGGTGGAAGGCGTCCCAAAACACGCGGAGCTGAAGGAACATGGGTTGGGCCAGTTCTTGAAAAATCCAAGCGACTTCTCGCAGGAAGCATTGTAGCAATGGAAACTAAAAGAGATGTCGCATTTGTGACCATAGGACAGTCCCCCAGGCGTGATATGGTGGATGAAATGGTGCAGATTGTCCGAAGTCTCCACCCGGGTCGAACCGCTCTACGGTTCAGGCAATCGGGAGCGTTGGATAATCTAGACAGGAAAGAGATCGATTGGCTTCGGCCTGTGGATCATGAAGAAGTGTTAGTCACCCGGCTGCAATCTGGAGAGACCGTGAAGGTCTCCGAAAACCGACTAGAGCCTTATATGCAGAAAGCGGTAGATAGGGCTGCATCTATAGCAGACTTAGTAGTCTTGCTCTGCACGGGTTCATTTGCTAATCTACATACTTCTGTTCCACTCGTCTCCCCTGATAGGGTGTTCCTAAGCTATTGCTTTTCAGTCCTTGCAGAGGGCACAATCGGCGTGATCGTTCCTGATGAAAGTCAAATCGAGCAGCGCCTTTTGCTTTGGCAGGAAACTGGTGGTCCGAGCACCGAAAAAATCAGGTTAAAAGTGCGTGCGGCATCACCGTATGAGGGGATAGAGCCAATAGCATTGGCTGCCAAGGAACTTTCGGATTGCAGCTTAATCGCTTTGGATTGTATGGGTTATACATTTGCTGCTAAGCAAAGTGTATCCCAAATAGGAGGTCCTCCGGTTGCCTTGGCTCGTTCAGTCACGGCCATGGCTGTTGCGGAGTTACTGTAATCGCATGGAAATCAAACACAACAGAGGCTAATAGTGATTTGTATGGTGCGCTATTGGCCTCTGTTGTGTATTGGGAAAGGGTTTATCGAGTTGGGTGAAGAATGATGACGACTAGAATCTGTAGATAGGACCAGATTGGAGGTACTATGAAAAGCAATCTGAGTAGAGTAATCCAAGACATCGAAGCATTATCTGCCTTCAATTCTACTCCAGGAAGCGGCGTAACACGGCTTGCCTTTACCGAGGAAGATAGAATGGCTAGGGAGTACATAAAAAAGCAGATGAACGAGCTTGCCCTTGGGGTGTGGGAAGACGGGTATGGTAATCTATTTGGTAGAAAAGAAGGGACCAACCCGAATGCCCCAGTCATTATGCTGGGCTCCCATTATGATTCTGTGACAAATGGTGGACCGTTTGATGGAGTAGCCGGTTTGGCCGTAGCTCTCGAAGTCGTGAGGGTTTTTAAAGAAAGCCAAATTGAGAATTATCATCCCGTAGAAATCGTCGCCATGAATGATGAAGAAGGGGTACGGTTTGGCACAGGCATCTCAAATTCTAGGGTTATGGCTGGATTGATGAAGGAAGAAGAATTAGATAGAGCCAAGGATCAAGACGGCATTACCTTAAGAGAAGCCATGGAAATCTTTGGGGTTACTCCAGACTTAGAGAGTGCCAAAAGGCCCGTCGGTTCAATAAAAGCCTTTTTAGAACTCCATATAGAGCAAGGCCCTATCTTAGAGAATACTGGCCAAGACTTGGGCTTGGTGGAAACCATTGTTGGGCTCGACAAATACGAGGTCGTTTTCAAGGGGAAATCGGGACATGCTGGCACCACTCCCATGGACAATCGAAACGATGCTTTGATTGCTGCATCAGAGGTCATTTTGGCTGTAAATAGGATTGTGAAGGACATAGGAGATAGAACTGTGGGTACGGTTGGACAACTAAGTCTGTCTCCCAATGCACCTAATGTGATCCCTGGCCATGCTTACCTGTCGATAGATGTCAGGCCGACGAAGGAAGAAAATATGAAAGAGGCATACGCTAGACTCGTGAAAGAGGTAGAAGTCATCAAAGAGAAAGCGGATGTGGAGATCATGATTAGCAATGGCCTTTATATTCCACCCGTGAATATGTCCGAAGCGCATATACGTCTCATGGAGAGTGTATGTCAAAGATTAGGATATAGTTCCCTAAGGATGAACAGCGGCGCAGGTCATGACGCCATGGCCATGGCTAAAGTTGCTCCCACCAGTTTGGTTTTCGTCCCTAGCAAAGACGGCCTAAGCCATCACCCTGACGAGTGGACCGACTACGAAGACTTGGAAAAAGGCATAGAGCTTATGTTGCATACGGTCCTTGAGCTAAGTAGTGACCTGGCAGGGAGGTGACCTAATTGAAAGTACTTTTAACGGGCTTTGACCCTTTCGGCGGCGAGTCCATCAACCCTGCTTGGGAAGTGGTGAAGAAGGTGTCCGCAGAAAAGTTGGAGGGCATCACTTTGATCACAAGGCAGCTTCCTACAGTCTTTGATGAAGCTATCCAAGAAGCCATCCTGGCCATAACGAAAGACAAGCCTGATTCGGTGATCGCTCTGGGCCAGGCCGGTGGTCGGTCTGATATTTCAATCGAAAGAGTAGCACTGAATATCAACGATGCTTCAATTCCAGATAACCAGCAAAACAAACCCATAGACACGCCAGTTGTGGAAGGTGGTCCCGCCGCCTATTTTTCCACCTTGCCAATTAAGGCCATGGTAGAGGAAATCCGGGGAGAGGGGATCCCGGCCAGTGTCTCCAACACCGCAGGGACATTTGTGTGCAATCATACAATGTACGGTATTCTCCACTATATTGCTGAAAGGAAACTCCCCATTCGGGCGGGATTCATTCACATACCCTACTTACCAGAACAGGCGGTGAATCATCGAGGAGCACCATCTATGTGTTTGCCGGATGTGACAACTGCCCTGAGGGTGGCACTTACTGTAGCAGCTCAGCCCATTGACTGACCCTTTGTAATCGTAATAAGTTGGTTAACAATCATTAACAAGAAGGATAAAGCAGGTAAAGAAGGGAAAACATTCACAATGAATCTTTCTCGTCGCGTTGTTATATCCAGAAAAGGAATGGTGTTATTTCCAGAAAAGGATGATGATCATGCTGAGAACTTTAGCCATATGCCTCAGTCTGTTGCTCCTGGCTGTGCCTGGTGCTTCAGCTGGAGATTGTCCCTTAGCGTTAGAGGAGCCTGTTCTAATTACTTCGGTTGGTCAGAATCTTGACGCTCTGATTATCAAAACCATCTTTGATGATATGAGAGTCAAGGCTGACTTTCTCCCCATGGCTGAACCAAGTGCGTTAGCTGATTACCAACAGGTGGTTATTTCGCCGGGTATTAGCTACAAAGGGATGGTTGCGTCAGGAACTTCATTTGAAAAAGAGTTTGATCGCACAAAGGCAATCATTGAGGCCACTCGTGAATATTCCCGTCCCATAATGCTCATGTATTTGGGAGGATTCACTCAGAGAGATGCAAAGTCACAGGAACTGGTTGAACTGGTAGCGTCGAATGCTGATGTAATCATCGTTTACAGAGATAGCGGGGGGCCTATGGATTACTTTCTGAAGATTGCTCGCGAAGAAGGCGTTCCACTATTTTTGATAGACAATCTGGGAAATCTCTGTGAAGAATTGATGTTGATATTTTCTCCATCGAAATGAATTGGGGTGCTACGGATTGGTTCGATTAAAGAACATTCAGGTTTCTGATACCGTTAAAGGCTTCCTTCAATATCGTGTCATAGACTCCGAAAAAGATGTTTCTCGGCATCGAAAAATGCTCTTGGGGTTAAGTTTCATTGTTGTCGGTTTGATTCTACCCAAAGCTATCCAGCCCCAGATCGATCTTTTGCTGGGGGATCTTCATCTGAGCATTATTATGTCTGATACGGGATTACTTCTCTTGGCTACCACCAAGCTTGTTTTTTTTAATACTTTGCGGCATTCGCCGGTGATCATTGGTACGTTCCTTTTTGGTGAAGGACTAGCTTCCAAGTTTAGGTTAAACCGGCTGGTTTTTTTCTTGTCTTTAGTCCTTATTCCTTTGATTTTTAGAGTGATCAGCTCCATCTATGATATACAGTTTCTGTTTACTAGGTCAAGCCTGATCACCGTCTTCGTTGTCCTCGTTCTCTACTTTCTCACGTTTAGAATCCGTACCATTGCCATTAAGGTCATCATCATTTTTCTGTTCCTGTTTGGTCTTGATTGGCTGGATGTGGTGCCACTATTGAGCAGATTCGGTTTTGGTGGTGGTGATGTGACCAGCACCATTCGAGTGGTCTCTGGATTTCTTAATGCAGATTACGTTATGAATTACGTTGGGCTGACTATTTCTTTGATGTTAATAACAAATGCCTTGATCTTGACAAGAGTGGTTGTTGATTACTATAACAAAATGTCTTTGGTGGAAAAGTTACGAAGAATAGAAATGGAAGCGTTGCGATCCCGTTCTTTCCAAGAGGTCAAACATCTTGTTCATGATCTAAAGACACCGTTGGTTACCATTCAAGGTCTGAATGAGGTCATTGGTCTCAAGGTCGATGATCCTCAGATAAGAAGCTATACAGAAAGAATTTCTAACTCGGTAGAAAAGGTCTCTTCCATGATTACACAAATTCTGTATGAGGGAACCCTAAGACCCATTTATGTCCAAGAGATCATGGATTTTCTGAAAATCCACCTTTCTCTTGAGGAACTACATTCCAGGGTGAGAATCGATCCGCCCCCTGATGCAATCGTATACGCGAACAAGCATCTTTTGGCCAGAGCCCTCATCAACATAATCAATAATGGTTTGCAGGCAACTGATGGACCAGATGGTTATGTTCATGTTCGCGTATCGGAGGAGGATGGTGACATCGTATTTAATATTAGTGATAACGGGAGAGGAATCTCCAGAGACGTACTAGACAGAATTTGGGAACTGGGCTATTCCAACGGCAAAAGTACAGGCTTAGGGCTAAATTTTGTAAAGAAGGTCGTAAACGATCATCACGGTGATATACACATTATTAGCCAGGTTCAAGTTGGAACCACAGTAAGAATAAGCCTGCCAGGGGGTGAAGTTGACAATGAAGAAAATTCTTGCAGTTGATGACGACCATGACATTTTATTTACCCTTCAGGCTATTGCTGAAGTGGGGAATTTTCATATGAAGACTTTGGATGATGGTTTTCAAGCATTAGAGTCGCTGAAAATAGAGCGATATGATCTTGTTATTGTTGATTACTACATGCCTCAAATGAATGGAATGGAATTGGTGGAGAGTATCAGAGGCTTTGAACCACAAATTCCCATTCTAGTGCTAACGGTTGATGAATCCCTAGATATTGCTAATCAGTTTCTGGAAGTCGGAGCCACAGACTTTGCCACAAAGCCCATTCGGGTAGCTGACCTTATTTCTCGCATTAATGTACACCTAAGTCGACCTTCATCCAAAGAACCTGACTGGTTGGCGGAACTAGAGATCCCCAAAGGGATGAGTGCCGTGACGCTGCGACTAATTGTAGATCACCTTGAAGAGGCTAAAGAACCAGAAGATATTGATTCTATCTCCGAAGGCACAGGTTTAGCCTACCAAACCGTACACAGGTATGTGAGTTTTTTGGACAAAGAGGGTCTTGCAGAGGTTGATTTGGTGTATGGCAAAGTCGGCCGCCCCATCAAGAGATTCTTTAGAAGCTAATGATTTTCATTTGATATCGAGACATGGTTAAGGGTACCAGGAGTGCTCTTAACTTTTTTGTGTTCTTTTGGGACTAAATTGGCAGGAATTAGCGATATTCGTTTAGGTTTTGTAAGAGAAAAAAGAGAAGAAATAGGAAACTGCATGGGGTACAGATAAAACAGTAAGTGTTTTGATAGGGATGGGCACCATGCTGCTTGTCAAGACCATTTGTGAAATATGTCGCTGTCGCGTCTGAAAGGAGGTTGCCGCGAAAAATACCTACCAGCTTTCTTGATGTTGTCCGTTGTGTTGGAGTAAGCGTACCGGAAGGAGATAAAAATGAGTAGAAACACCAGAACAGTCTCTAAAGTATTGCTTGCATTGATGCTTGTTGTGGTTTTCCAAACAAGTGCTATTGCTTGTACTAACATTCTCGTGGGTAAAGATGCCACCACTGATGGTTCTGTCATCACCTCTCATACAGTTGATGGAAGATATGATTCTCGGATTCTAATCTATCCTGCTGAAGATCATGAGCCAGGTACAATGGTTCCGATTTACGATAATATAGTCTACGGCGATCGGACTCAGCTGATTGAACTGGGCCAAATTCCTCAGGTGGAGCATACTTACAAGTATTTCCATGGGGGATATCCCTACGCTAACGAACACTCTGTAATCATAGCCGAATCCACAATCGTTGGTAACCGCGCTACTACAAATAGTATAGAAGCTATAATGACGATTGAGCAATTGCAAGAACTGGGTTTGCAAAGAGCAAAAACAGCTCGGGAAGCTATCGAAATCATTGGTGAACTCGCAGTAACCTACGGATTTCGTGAATCTTGCTGGCTGGGCGAATGTTTAACTATTTCCGACCCTAATGAAGTATGGGTCTTTGAAGTATTTGGTGTCGGACCCTTCTGGACCAAGGATAGCGGAGAACCTGGTGCCGTTTGGGCCGCACAGCGTGTTCCTGATGATCACATTGCCTGTGTTCCTAATTTCAGCAGAATTGCGGAAATCGACATTAACGATACAGATCATTTCATGGCTTGCGACAATTACATCGATACAGCAATTCAACTTGAACTTTACGATCCCGCCAGCGATGATCCCTTCGTTTGGCGACAAGTCTATGGGCCATTTTCAATCAACTCAAGACTTTGGCGTGTTTATAGCACCTTGCAACCTTCTGGCAACTGGGGATTTGAAAACTTAGAAGAATTAATTGATTATCCCTTCTCTATTAAACCAGATGAAAAGGTCTCGGTGGAACAAGTAATTTCTTTATTTAGAGATGTCTTTGATGGGGCGGGTGCACCGTTTGATATGACCGACAATGAAATTTGGTACTACAACGATAGAGATGGCAACCCTGTGTTGAGCCCTTTGGCTAACCCACAACCATCAACAGATGTGCGTACCTTGTTCGGCATGAAAAACCAGCCCACTATCGCTGTAACCCATTGCTCCTACTACTGGGTTTCGCAGGCGAGAAGTTGGTTGCCTAACGACATTGGTGGTGTAGTATGGATTGGCTTGGATAATCCCCACAAGGGTGTTTTCATTCCCATGCGCGTAGGAACTGAGAGAGTGCCTGAGTCCTGGACAGTAGTAGACCGCGACCGCTATGATCGCTCCTGCTCCTACTGGGCTTTCGATACCGTTGATCGCGTATCCAGCCAAAACTACGGACGCTTGATGCCGATGGTGGCCGAAGTACGTGATTCCCTGCAAAATGATATGTTCGCATTCCACGATGCCATCGATAAAGTGGCGTTGGAACTCTGGGAACAAGATCCCCATCTAGCTAGGGATTTCGTCACTGACTACACATATAACATGATGTTACGAAGTGAACAAGAGTACTATGATTTAGCCGATCGTTTGCTACACGCCCTGCCACACTAAAGTAATGCGTTGAAAAAGGCGGTGGAGTCGTCTATTCGGCTCCACCGCTTTAAGGAGGGAATGCAGTGTTATACAAGAGAAAACCAATAGCTATTTTATTTTCAATCATGGCGATTATGTGTCTCAGCACAGTTGTTAGAGGCGCAGAACTAGAATTATCAACTCCGGTGGCCATCACAACGTGCGGACAAAGTCCTGGAGCTTTGATGGTTAAACTAATTTTCAACAGAGCTAATTTGGAAAATTATCATGACGATCTTCTTACTGCAGAATATTTAAAGGAGCAGGCTGCACAGGGACAGGGTTTTAAAACTTTGGTGATTACTACCGGAACCAGTATGAAAGGAATGGGAGCAGCTGGAACAGATATTAATGTCGAAATCGCCCGCATCGGGAAATTGATCGGCGAAGCAAAGGAACAAGGGATGACCGTTATTGGAGCCCATATTGAAGGCATGGGACGAAGGGTGGATCATACAGATGCGCTTTCCATTGAAACCGTCTGTAACCAAGCTGATGTGCTCATGGTTATCGATGATAGCGACAGTGATGGCTACTTTACTGAACTAGCCGCTAAGATGGAGATCCCCTTGCTTAAGGCTCCTCAGGCCCTGAATTTCGCTGAGTTATTGAAAGAGCTTTTCACCAACTAAAAATCCGGCCGGGTCAAGCGGCCCGGCTTACATACTGGGACAGGGAGTGATTAGATGTTTCTCCATGCAGGATTGATTCTACTCGTCATGGTGATTAGTTTTGCGGTTGCCAAATACTTTAAACTGAGTAGCGAATTAGCCATGGCTACTGCGGCCTTAGTCGGTGGAATAGTTCATTCCAAGGGTATCCCCGTCAGGCACCTCGTTGAAGGTACTTTTACTTACTTTGATGTTTGTTTAATCTTTATCACAGCTACCTTTTTCATGACCATTGTCAAGGAATCTGGAGGCATGACCTTCTTAATTCGTTCGATCATAACGAAATTTGGTCAACACCGGGTCATTTGCCTCTTGTTATTAACCTTTGTTACCCTAATTCCCGGCGCTTTAACAGGTGCCGGCGCTGCCACGGTCTTGACAGTTGGAACATTAGTTGGGACAGTTCTACGCTATATGGGTGTCTCCCATAACAAAGTGACAGCAATCATCTTTCTTTGTGGAGCTATGGGAGCTGCGGCACCACCTATTAACTTGTGGGCTATGATGGCGGCCGCCGGTGCTAACATGCCCTATGTCGGATTTTTCCGGCCTCTGTTTGTACTTAGCGTGACAGGAGCACTTCTATCCATGTTTATTCTAGGCTACAAGGGAGAACCCATAAATTTACAGCAGGCTCTCCGCGAATTACCCAAACCACATGAGAAGATGAACTGGGTTAGAGTGGGACTCCCCTTTATAGTTCTATTCGGATTAATTCTCGTCGGACGCATTTGGCCTTTTCACGTACCCATTTTGGGCCTGCCTCTAATCTTCACCCTTGCTTCTGTAGTAGCTTATCTTTTGAGCCCTGTAAAATTCAATGTTATTGAAATTGCAGAGAATACCATTCGCGGACTGACCCCGCTAGTAGGAATGATGATTGTTGTGGGTATGTTGATCCAAATCATGGCCTTAAGTGGAGCCAGGGGTTTGATCTCCTTAGCAATTGTCACCCTTCCATTAGGAGTACTGTACGCCACATTGTGGTTAATTCTCCCAATTTCAGAAGGGCTCCTGCAATATGCAGTTGCGCCCCTCATTGGTGTTCCCTTAGTCTTCTTGTTCAATATGAAGGGAATAGATCCCATAATTTGCCTTTCTGCCATGGCTGTTATGTGGCCTTTGGGTGATTGCTTACCACCTACTGCGGTGGTTGGGAGAGCCACAGTGATGGAGTTGGGATTCAAAGGGCATTACTACAAGGATTTTGTAAAGAAATGCCTTGTTCCCGCAGCTTTGATACTCTGTATCTGTACTCTCTTTATCATATTCAGTAACGAGTTAAGTTTTTTGGTAGGCTAAGACCTTATTGACAAGCTCTCCTTGAGCAAGGCATAGACTAAATGCTGCAAGGAGGGGGACAAACTAAAACGTTCATTGGAGGAAAGTCACAATGACCATCATGAACACCATAATAATGGTATGCTACTATGTTCTGTCGGTGTTAATTGCTTTGACTCTGGCTAGAACTATAGTGAAGACCAAAAATGCCCAGGAAGCAGTGCTCTATTGCCTTATCCTCATGCCATTTCTGCTCAGAATATTTCGGTTCAAGTAAGGGGTGAATGATTTGGGTGAACATTTGAAAACCATAAAACTTGTAGCTGTTGTCCTTACATTAATCTGCGTCATTTATGCAGGTTACCAGTTTTATGAACATCGCAATTTTGCAGAAACTGTAGTCATTGGCGAGGGAGTTACAGAGGTCAAGAAACTCAGTGATTATTATGAGCCACTCAAAGATACCATTAATGATTGCAACATCTACATTTTCGACGGAAAGAGACCTCATGGTCCTTGGCGGTTCGCATCCTGAGGAACCGGCAGCCAATTTGACTGCTCAAATCATGGTGGAGAATGCCGAGGTTGAGGCGGGGAGGTTGATTGTGGCCATACGGGCAAATCGTAGTGCATCGACTGTAACCAGGCCTGGTGAGGGTTACCCTTCTTATTATCATATTGAGACGCCCTGGGGTAAGAAGAAATTACGCATGGGTGATCGAGCATCAAATCCTTTGGATTCCTGGCCGGATCCAGAAGTTTATATACATTATCCCAGCAGGCAGCAACTGGCTTATATGGACATACGAAACTTCAACAGAACTTGGCCGGGTAGGGAAAATGGTACGATTACCGAGCAAACGAACTATGCTTTTATGGAACTGATCAAAGCAGAGGACGTTGATGTTTTCATTGATTATCATGAAGCTGAGCTCGAGTACTCAGTAATTAGCACCATCGTTTCACATCAAAAAGGTGTAGATATTGCCGGAATGGCTTCGATGATCTTAACCGCCTTTGAGTTTCCCATCGGCATGGAGTATTCACCAAAGGAATTGCACGGGCTTTCGCATCGGGAAGTGGGCGATCATTCCAATGCAGTTTCTTTCTTATTTGAGACACCGGAGCCCTTTATTGACCGGGTCCGCGGCATTACTGATGAGGCACTACTTTTAACAGGAAAAGACGAATTCGTCATGACTGCGGGGAAGCATGGTTTGCTCTACGAAAAAATTGATGAGACTGGCTGGCCTATCGAGAAGCGTGTAGGGCGGCATCTTTCAACTACCATTGAAATTGCGAGTAGCTGGTCGGATCTCTATACCGACCAAGCAATCGTATTGCGTAACGTTCCTGGCTATAGTGATCTTTTAGCAAATGGTGTGGGTTACTACTTCCAGGATCCCGTTACTGCCTTAAGCTCAAGAGTTTTTTATGAGTAGACGGCTTTTGATTTAGGATCCATAATATCCACAACACCAATTAGACGGGTTCCAAAAGGAGCCCGTCTATTTCATTTAAAGGAGGTCCGTGGTCGGTAATTGGGAAATATCAAAGGAGGCTCAAATCGGGGAAAAGCTTTATTCATAGTGCTTTATTCCATATTTGGCGAACTTTTTTTGACGAATATCCCCCTATCGTAGTATAATAAATCTTATATCTAAAGAACATGGACTTTGGAAAGGAGATGCCATGAATAAAAAACAGATAGCCCGAAACAGGGCAGACGAACTTGAGAATAGAATTCAAGACTATCTCGATGTGAAGGATACGATTCCCAGGGGTATGGCCCCCACGCAGCAAGGAAAGTCTGAGGAAAAGAAGGAAAAAATTCTTGCTCATCTCAAAGGCACAGAGGAGAATTGGAACGACTACAGGTGGCAGCTCAAGAATAGAATCTCTGATGTGGACACGCTGCGCAAACTTATTTCCTTAGATGAAGAAGAAGTCGAAGCTGTGCGCAAGGTGGCCGCCAAGTACCGCTGGAGCATCTCTCCTTACTATCTGTCTTTAATTGATGACGATAATAGATATGACCCCATCAAGCTGCAATCCATTCCAATGGTGGCCGAGCTCATGAAAGAGGGGCTCGCTGACCCTATGGGTGAGGAGTACACCAACCCCGCCGGTGCCATCACTAGGCGCTATCCAGACAGGGTGATTATCAATGTAACGAACCAGTGTGCGATGTACTGCAGACATTGTCAGAGACGACGAAACATAGGTTCTGATGATCACCATACGTCTAGAAAGGTGCTTGAGGAGTCTATTGAGTATATTAAAGCACATCCTGAAATCAGGGATGTCTTAGTCACAGGTGGAGATGCTCTTCTTCTATCTGATGCCACCTTAGACTGGCTCTTAGGTGAGCTCCATGCCACCCAGTCCGTTGATTATGTGCGGTTAGGCTCGCGGGTTTTAGTGACGATGCCCCAAAGGATTACGGACAAATTGGTAGACATACTAAAAAAATATCCGCCGCTCTACATTAATACTCAATTTAACCATCCTAAGGAGCTCACGAGGGAAGCAAAAGAGGCGTGTGACAAATTGGTCAATGCCGGAATCCCCCTGGGGAACCAGGCTGTCCTCTTAAACGGGATTAACAATGACAAACATGTCATGCGTCTTTTAAACCAAGAACTTCTGAAATTCAGGATCAGACCCTACTACATCTTCCATGCCAAACGTGTGATGGGGACCACCCATTTTAACACCTCTGTCGACGAGGGAATCGAGATTATGGAACACTTGCGGGGCTATACCTCGGGTATGGCTATACCAACCTACATCATTAATGCTCCCCAAGGGCACGGTAAAACCCCTATTGCACCGCAGTATCTCATATCTAGGGGAAAAAATAGCATTAAGATTCGAACCTGGGAGGGCAAGGTGTTTGATTACCCGAATCGTCCTACTCCTGATATAGAGGGATTTTTCTAATGCATAAGGAAATGAGTGAAACAAGGGAGGGCCGGGGACATGAACAGAAAACCTACTACTATGGACATATTACACACTTTGTTGGTGGTGCTCGCGGTGCTCACTTTGACTCTAAGCGAGAGTTCCGAAGGTGCAACAAGGGCGCTGTTGATGGCCATGAAGACCGATGAATCGCAAACCGCCTTGAGTGACGAGGAACACGCTCGTTTGTATTTTGCCTATGGTTCCAATCTTGATGAGGATCAAATGGCAGAACGGTGCTTGACGGCGGACAAAACCGGCCTTGCTCAGATCAAGGGGTATCGATTTGTTATCAATCGGCGGGGTGTGGCCTCTATCCTTGAAAGCCCCGAGGACGTTGTGGAGGGCGTATTGTGGAGTATTTCTGCGCAGGATGAAAGGATTCTTGATTTTTATGAAGGTGTGGCCACGGGTCACTATATCAAGAAAGCCCTTCTTGTGGAGGACATAGCTTCGGGAGAGTTCGTTGAAGCTTTAGTTTATGTCGCGACAGAATCCGAATTTGGAACTCCGCGGCCCGGCTATCTGGAGCAAATCATCAGGGCCGCTGAAAAACACGGCTTCACAGAGCCCTACCTAAGAGAGCTACGAACGTGGCAATAAGGTGCCGAGCAAGACCACTGCTAGATCTGAAGCGGTGGTCTTTCATAATCTAAGTCTTAAGAAGGATTTTGTGCTGGTTAAAAAGAAATGTAATACATGAAGAAGCTCAGCTTCAAGCATGAAATAAAAAAGGGGGAAACGTAGAATGAAGAGGTTTATGTTGGTAGTCTTATCACTTGCTTTAGTCTTTTCAGTAGTGGGCTATTCAGCACCTGTGGCACTCGCCGCTGAGCAGTACAAAATTGGTGTTCTAGCTCCAGCAGTGACCCATGGCTGGGTAGCAGCTGTGGCCTACAACGCTGAAGCACGCTTGAAAGAGTTGGGCGAAGAAGTAGCATATCGGATTCAGACTAGCTCCAACGCAGAAGAAATGACTGCGCAGCTTGACGACTTGATGACCTGGGGAGCTGAGGCTATCGTTGCTTTTCCGCAGTGGGAAGGCATGGAAGTTTCCATGGAAAGAGCTCTAGATGCAGGTATTGTTATAGTAAACTTTGATATAGTCATTGACCTCGAGGGTATCTACAGAGTATCAGGGGATAACGAAGACATGGGTATCCAAGGAGCCCATTACATCGTTGATAAAGTAGGTCCAGAAGCAACAGTGGTTATCCTGGAAGTTCCATCATCTGGTTCAGTATCAGCCCTGCGCAAGAAAGGGTTCTTGGATACCGTCGCTGAAATAGCACCAAACTTAGAGCTGCTCACGTATGCAACGCAGTTTACCAGGGAAGATGGCCTTAAGGACTTCGCCGACATCCTGATCCGCAATCCCAAGATCGATGCCGTTTACTCCATGGATGATGAGACATCCCTAGGCGTCTTGCAAGCAATTCGGGAAGCTGGACGCACAGACATTAAGGTAATCACCGGTGGCGGCGGCATGCAGGAGTACTTTGAGCTAATGCCTGAAAACGAGGATATCTGGATTCAGTCTGCATTATACAGCCCGGCCATGGTTCAAGACGCTGTGGATGTGGCGCTACAAGTCCTCCAAGGTGAACAGGTAGAAGAGGTCAAGATCATTCCAACAACCATCGTTGACAGAGATAACTACCTCAAGTTTCTTGATGCTAATTCGCCATACTAGAGTCTAACAATGCGGGAGGTGGCCTCAAAGCCACCTCCTTGTAATTGGATGTGATGCGATGATTGAAATGAAAAGCATAACCAAGTCTTTTGGTACAAATGTAGTATTGAAGGATGTATCCATCACCATCAAGGGCGGAGAGATCTGTGCTCTCATTGGAGAAAATGGCGCGGGAAAGTCCACCCTCATGAACATTTTAGGGGGAGTCCATCAAATGGATTCCGGTGAGATTTTCATTGATTCACAGAGGGTAAGGTTTGACACACCTGCCCAATCCCTAGGTGCGGGCATTGCCTTCATCCACCAAGAGCTCAATCTCATTAACGATTTGCCCATCTTTGAGAACATGTTCGTCGGGCGAGAGCTTAAAGACAAAAGGGGACGCCTGGATTTGACGAGCATGTTCAAAGCAACAGAGGACATCTTCGAGCGCATGGACATTAAGCTTGATCCGGGCACCATGGTGCGTGACTTGGATGCTTCGTATAAGCAGATTGTGGAGATCTGTCGTGCGATTATGATGGACGCTTCGGTGATTATCATGGACGAACCCACAACGTCCTTAACGGAGCCCGAGATCAAGAGGGTTTTCCATATGATGAGAACCCTCAGAGATCAGGGTGTCGGAATTATTTTTATCTCTCACAAGCTTGGTGAGGTGATGGAAGTCTGTCAGCGCTACGTTGTCCTCAGGGATGGGAAATTGGTGGCAGAAGGGGACGTGGCCGATGTCACCACAGACGATCTGACCCGTTTTATGGTAGGCCATGCCATCAGGATCGAAAAACTCACCAGGACGCAAAGGATTGGGCAAGAAATCCTCAGATTAGAGAATTTCACCCATGCCCGGTCTTTTAGGGAGATTAGCCTCTCCGTTCGGGAAGGCGAAATCCTTGGGGTGACAGGCCTTTTGGGCGATGGACGCAGTGCACTTTTTCAGACAGTCTTTGGCGCAGATAGAGCCTTGTCAGGCAAGATGTTCCTTGGCGGCGAGGAAGTGAAGGTAACAAGCACCGAGCAGGCCCTGCAGATGGGTATTGGTTATCTACCCCGCAATCGTAAAGAAAACGGAATTCTTAAGGACATGAATGTTCTAGAAAACGCATCCATTGTCACCTGGCCGCTCTTTGCCAAAAGGGGAGTCATTGATACTGACAGGCATGGCAAGGTATTCAAGAGCCAACAGCGGGAGCTAGATATCACGTTGCAGAGCTTCAAAGATGCCATTAATACGCTGTCTGGTGGAAACCAACAGAAAGTCGTACTGGCCAAGTGGCTGGCGGCAAACCCTAGACTCTTGATTCTAGACAATCCCACCCAGGGGGTTGATGTGGGTGCCAAAGAAGAGATCTACGAGATTATCTTGAAATTGGCTGAGGAAGGGATGGCCGTCGTGGTACTATCCAGTGAAGCTCAAGAAATCATCCGCCTTTGTGACAGAGCCTTGGTAATGTATCATGGCCAGATTCAAGGTGAAGTCTTAGACACCACCATGACTGAGCACGAGATTATGAGGCTGGCCACTGGCGGAATTGTAGAGGCAGTCTAGGGGGTAGCAGAAGATGCAGGCAGCGAAGGGTAAGAAGAAAAACGTTGTAAGTAGATTGATGGAAGCAAGGGCTGCAGACTCTCATGTGGGTATTGCACTTGTTTTACTTCTCCTTATAGTGTTGCAAACTCTGGTGCTTGGTTTTGATTTTGGATCCTTTGGCCAGTGGTTTAGCGCCTGGTTTCGCAATTGGATTAACATTTTGCGAAATAACGCCGGTGTAGGAATTGTAGCCTTAGGCATGACCTTTGTGATTATTACAGGTGGAATTGACCTTGCGGTAGGCTCCACTTTGGTGGCTACAGGTGCAGTGATTATGACTCTAATCGACACCGGGGCAGGGGGGGTCTTAGGACTTTTAGGGATCACTGGAGTGCCAGCGTATGTCATGGCGATTGTGCTGGCTCTGGTCATGGGCTATGTATTAGGCACTGGTATCGGACTTTTAATTACCAAGGGCCGCATTGCTCCCTTTATAGCAACCCTAGGGGCCATGAAGATCTTTAGAAGCGTCACACAGCATTTTATGCAAGGGTACAACCCCAGGGTTCCTAGGGACTTTTTACAGATAAGTAATTTGCAAATCGGTGGCTTGATGTTTATGCCCATTGTCTATTGGGCGATTATTGCCATCGTTTTGCACTACATCTCCAAACGCACCACCTTTGGACGGCAGGTTATTGCCGTCGGTTCCAACGAGAGGGCTGCCCAGCTCTCAGGGGTTAATGTGAACAGAGTCAAGACTCGAGTCTACTCACTCATGGGCGTCTTAGTGTCTATAGCAGCCATTGTTCAAGTAGCCCGAATTGGATCTATGGATTACGCTAATGCCGGTAGCGGCATGGAGATGGATGCCATCGCGGCAACCGTTGTGGGTGGAACTAGTATGGCCGGTGGCCGAGGCACGATTCTGGGCACATTTATGGGCATGTTGATTATTGCTGTCATGAATAACCTGCTTAACCTCTTTGGTGTTCCGCCATTTCTACGAGAAGCCTTTAAAGGGTTGATTGTTGTTCTTGCAGTGCTCTTACAGAGGAAACAAAGGACCTAAAGAATGGAGGATGCATATGCTCAAGATAGGGATCATTGGCTGTGGGAAAATTGCCCAGGTCAGACATATACCAGAATACAATGCAAATGAGAACGCCCAGATCGTAGCTTACTATGACAAGACACACAAGAGGGCTGAGGCCATGGCTGAGAAACACGGGGGACAAGCGTACAACTCCTGCGCCGAACTCCTGGCGAACCCTGAGATCGATGCAGTGAGCGTTTGTGTAGCCAACCATATGCATGCCGAGGATACGATGGATGCCCTGAGGGCTGGCAAACACGTGCTATGCGAGAAACCTATGGCCACCACAATGGAAGATTGCGAAGCTATGGTAGCCCTTGCAGAAAGGACAGGAAAAAAACTTGTGATCGGTCATAACCAAATCTTGACACCTGCCCACAGGCGTGCTAAAGAATTGATCGATCAGGGATTGATTGGGGAAATCCTCACCTTTAGAACGACCTTTGGACATGGAGGACCTGAAACCTGGAGTATTGACCCGGGACCTGGCACCTGGTTTTTCAACAAAGAGGCAGCGGTCCTGGGGGCCATGGCCGACTTAGGGGTGCATAAGGTCTATCTCTTACATTACTTAACGGGCCAAAAAGTGGTGGAAGCTATAGCTAAGTTTGCCACGCTACACAAAAAAGATGTCTCTGATCAGCCCATCGAGGTAGAGGACAATGCTATGTGCATCTTCCAGCTGGAAAACGGTATCCTGGGCACCATGACCGCAAGCTGGACATACTATGGTGCTGAAGACAATAGCACAGTTCTTTACGGAACAAAGGGAATACTAAGGATCTATGATGATCCAAACTACTCCATGGTTATCACTTTGAAGAATGGAGAAACCATCTACTTTGACCTCGAGAGTATCCAGACCAATGAGAACCAGACCAAATCTGGCGTGATCGATGCCTTCATCGATACCATTTTAGAGGATAAAGAAACAGAGCTCTCCGGGAGAAAGGCTTTAGACTCCATGCGAGCGATCTTTGCAGCCCTTGAGTCGGCGGAGCAAGGGCGGAGTGTTCGTATAACAGATTAGGCTTGGTGGAATAAAAAAAGCTGGAGGTCCCTTCTTTAGAAGGGCACTCCAGCTTTGTTGTCAGGGGAGAAACTAGCTGAGCTTATGGATAAAGAGTCCGCTCAGTAGCTTGGGCTCAAACCATGTTGATTTAGGAGGCATCACCTGGTTGCTGTCGGCCACCTCAAGTATCTCCTCAATGGAGGTGGGATACATGGAGAACGCCACCTTCATATCTGTCTTAACCCGCCGTTCTAACTCCTGAACGCCGCGTATTCCACCTACGAATTCAATTCTTTCGTCACGGCGGGGATCTTGGATGTTGAGAATGGGCTGTAAGAGATGATCTTGGAGTACTGCCACATCTAGATCCTTGATGATATCTTCAGTGTCTACTACTCCTGGCTTAGGAGTGAGTTTATACCATGTGTCTCCTAGGTACATTCCATAAACATGTCTTTGCTCCGGTTCGAAAGGAGAGTTGGGGGCTTTTTCCACGACAAAACTTTCTCCAACCTTCTTCAAGAAATCTTTCTCGGAATTGCCGTTTAAGTCTACAACCAGACGATTGTAGGGCCAAATCTTCAGATCAGAAGCGGGGAAGATCACCGATAAGAAGTGGTTGAATTCGGCCTCAGGATCGGGATTTTGCTCACGCATTTCCATACCAACGCGGAAGGCTGCTGCAGAGCGGTGATGCCCGTCGGCAATATAAAGGTAATCGACGCCGACGAAGAGTTCTACCAAGGTTTGAATTGTCTTAGGGCAATCTACAACCCAGCAAATATGTTCCACATTGTTTGCTTCGAACTCGTAGACAGGTTTGTGATCCTCAATCCACTCATTGATGACCCGGACAATCTTAGCGTTGTCGCGATAGGTCTGGAAAATAGGACCGGTCTGGGCATGGAGCGCCTTAATGTGATCGATACGGTCCTGTTCTTTGTCGGGCCTTGTGAACTCATGCTTTTTAATGATGTTATTGTTATAGTCGTCAATGGAGGTGCAAGCCACCAATCCCGTCTGAGCCCTTCCATCCATGATTTGGCGATAAATGTACAGACAGTCCGTCTTGTCCTGGATAAAGTGCTCTTTTGCCACCATGTCATCAAGGATTTCCCTAGCTTTAGCGTATACCTTTGGTTCATGGGGATCTGGCAGTTCAGGGAAGTTGATTTCGCCCCGGTCTATGCGTAAAAACGAATAGTCGTTTCCCTGCACCATTTCCTGCGCTTCGCGGGAATTCATAACATCATAAGGCAAAGCAGCAATTTTATCAGCTAAATCACTGCTGGGCCGTAGGGCCTTGAACGGTTTAATAATAGCCATACTGTGAGCCTCCTCTTAGAATTTCTATTTAAAGTTGACGCTGTTTTCTACGGGCTTGCCGCTGGCGAAGTTCAGGACTTCTTCGGCCACAACAAAAGCAACTTTAAGCTGGGCTTCTTTAGTAGATGCAGCAATGTGGGGGGTTCCGACAACTTGGTTCATCTTAACAAGATCGTAGCTTTCCGGTGGTTCCTGGGCGTATACATCCATGGCTGCGCCAGCTACATGGCCGATTTCCAAGTAATGCTTGAGAGCAGCCTCGTCGATAAGGGCACCCCGGGCGGCATTAATGATCATAACCCCGGGCTTGGTTGTCTGCAAAGTCTCCGCATTCAAGAGATGCTTAGTCTCAGGGGTAGCTGGTAGATGTAATGTAATAATATCCGCTGTGCGAAGGATATCGGCCAGTTCCAGGCGGGTTACTCCCCGCCGCTCTGCCTCTTCATCTGTGAGGAGCGGGTCGTAGGTAAGTACGTTCATCTCAAAGGCAAGAGCCCTCTTGGCAACTTCCTTGCCGATACGGCCGAAACCGATAATACCCAAAGTCTTTCCACATAGCTCGGTGCCTTGGAACGCAGAACGATTCCACTCTTCGTTGCGGATCGATTCGTTGGCTCGGCAGACCTTGCGGGCTAACGCTAGCATGAGAGCGAAGGTGAGCTCGGCGGTGGCGATGGTGTTTCCAGCAGGGGCGTTAACAACGTTGATTCCCCTTTTGGTAGCTGCAGGAATATCGATATTGTCTACACCAACTCCAGCCCTACCAATAATCTTGAGATTAGGCATTTTGCTCATGACTTCATCGGTAACTTTGGTGGCGCTGCGCACTAGCAAGGCATCATACGTATCTAGGTCATCAGCGTCATTGACGTTCTTCTCCACAACGGTAATCTGATCACTATCGAGAAGAGGCGATAACCCTTCCTTGGCAATTTTGTCCGAGACTAATACGCGAAACATTAGCATTCTCCTTTTCTGAAACAAAATTTGTCAATACCATAACTATTATAACATAAAAGTTCTATGTAAAAAATGCCAAGGGGGTGGCGAAAGAATAATCTTTTCTTACTAACTGTCGTCCCAGCCTAACGTAGTAGCATAAGACCTGAACAACAAGGCCCATCTTGCTCTTGTGTTAAATTCGTGTTAAGCAACAAGGAGTGTTGTTTCTTATTTTGACACAATGTGGTAGTATGGAGGCAAATGGTCAATTGTCACAAGGAGGCAGTCGAACGATGAAGAGAGCTTTCAATTTTAACGCGGGTCCAGCTGCATTACCACTGGACGTCTTAAAGGAAGCCCAGGCCGAATTACTGGACTTTAATGGTACAGGTATGTCTGTCATGGAACTAAGTCACAGGAGTAAAGACTATGAGGTTGTCCACAATAACGCCCAAGAGCTACTGCGCAAACTCCTCGGTATTCCAGAAAACTACGAAGTTTTGTTCGTACAAGGTGGGGCCAGCCAGCAGTTCAGTATGATTCCCATAAATCTATTGCCAGAGGGCCAGACAGCCAATTACATTATTACCGGTGTCTGGTCGGAAAAGGCTTTGGATGAGGCTGAAAAAGAGGGCAAGACCAGGGTAGGAGCCAGTAGCGCGGACAAAAAGCATAGTTATGTTCCTGCTTTAGAAGACCTTGACCTTAGGCCAGACGACGCGTATGTACATATTACGTCCAACAATACGATCTATGGCACCCAGTGGAAGCAGTTCCCTAACACCAAAGGTGTTCCTTTGATCGCCGACATGTCTAGTGATATCTTGTCGAAACCCCTTGATATAAGTCAGTTTGGTGTGATTTATGCTGGGGCGCAGAAAAACTTGGGACCATCAGGAGTTACCGTGGTGATTATCCATAAGGATCTTCTAGAACGCAGTCCCAAGAATATGCCAACCATGCTCAACTATAACACCCATGCCTCCAAGAATTCCATGTATAACACGCCTCCTACCTTTGGCATTTACCTCCTCGGTAAGGTACTAGGCTGGGTAGAGAGATATGGCGGAGTCAAGGCCATTGAGAAACTCAACGAACTTAAGGCAAACATGATCTATGATGCTATAGACCAGAGCAATGGTTATTACACAGGCCATGCAGACAAAGCAAGCCGGTCCTTGATGAATGTGACCTTTAACCTTACTTCAGAAGAGTTGGAGAAGAAATTCTTAGCTGAAGCAAAGGCAGCAGGATTTGTTGGTCTCAACGGACACCGCTCCATTGGCGGCTGTCGTGCCTCGATTTACAATGCGGCACCGGTTGAATCTTGTGAAGCCTTGCGCGAGTTTATGCTCGAGTTCAAAGCGAAGAACTAAAGGAGAAGACTCGATCTTCTAGAAAGGCTACCCAGAATTACTGGGTAGCCTTTCTTGGAGAGAATTGGGATTTTCCTTGAATAGTCCCACGGGAAATGGTAATATTTAAGTGTAAAATATAAAATTCCTACGAATCTTGTTTATATTTATGCAAGTAAA
>ENA-UOOH01000328-UOOH01000328.1-fermentation-metagenome-genome-assembly--contig:-NODE-328-length-56891-cov-5.246939_pt1 | contig 56891 bp, 62 predicted proteins | sample MGYA00245778_ERZ724025 | MGnify/ENA primary metagenome ERZ724025 (study PRJEB28704, sample SAMN03018313) | fermentation metagenome | biome: anthropogenic terrestrial biome; feature: soil; material... | reverse complement strand
CTCCGTAGCGTTTGCACTGAACGCCTTGCGACTGTCGTAGCGTATCTTCTTCATAGCATCCTCCAGCACCGGCTGGAGATACTCGCCCAAGTGAGCCATATACTGCTCTATGCAATATTCTTTGGCGGCGTCCGTTTCGGGAAGAAGCCCCGTGGTGTAGGCGTGCAGCCCAGCTTCGTTGGTGGCTACAAGCTGCTCCTCCGGGTTGTCGAAGAAGTAACGGGAGCTGTAATTCTCCATAATACCGCGCAGAGCGGCGTTGAATTTCTTCGGGTCATCGCCGCGTGTTTTGTACAGCCCCATGATTCTTGCGTACCATTCGGCCTCTGTCCACGGGTGTATTTCCTCGTTGTAGGCGATGACCACATTAAACAGGGCGTCCTTATAGGTTTGGTCGGCTGCGACCATAAACTTGTTCAGAGAGTAGTCGAGGGCGATCACGCCCAGCATGGAGAGCTGTACCATGCCGGTGGTTATTCTTTTGTAATCCAGCACCGCCACGCCCACATTGTAGGACAGCTTATACGCTTCCGCCGCCACTGTTTCGGCGGACTCGTTGCCTTTATATGCGTCAAGCATCGTCTCGCCCAGCGACAATGCGGAAAGTCCAAGGAGCATATAGCCGGTTTTCTCCATGATGCTTGTAAATAGTTTATTGCCGGCGCCCTGTGCATCCAATTCGCCCACGTCGGCCAGCCAGCCCAAGACCTCATGCAGCAGCCCAGCTTCAGCCTCACCAAGACTTGGAATGTTCAAGAGCTGTCCGTAGAACTCGCGGAGCAGACTGTCGCCCACCTCACCATGCTGCCCGGCCTGCTCATATTCACGGAGTATTGCCATCGCGGTTTCATCGTCCAGTCGCTTGCTGCTGAATTTGGACAACAGAGCGTAGGGCGAGCCTGCGTCCTGCAAGGTTACGGTGCAGTATTCCGAAAGATGGTCTGTGGTGATGGTAACGGTATTGTCGGCTGTGTTTACGGTGTAGTCCACAAGCTCCCATTCGCCGGTTTCGGAGTTGTAATACTCCGCAAGCACGGAGCCTTCCTCATCGGCGGAATCGCTTTCGCTCTCGTCATAGGGCAGCGTGATAGTCAAAAGGCCGTCAAATTCGGTGCGTTCACCGGCTGAAATGTCATATGCCGTGCGTGTGCCGCCCTCTATGCTGTCACTGTCGGCGGACAGCTCCTTGACCGACACCTTTTCTCCCGTCATTGCGTTATATGGGCCGAAATCCACCGTCACTCCGCTGTCGGTCGAAATTGCCGTCTGCCCCTCCTGCAAGGTAAAGCTATCGCTTCTGCCAAGCCCTCCGCCAACCATAAAACCCGGCCAGCCGTAGAGAGCCACCGCCGCGATCTGTATGACGAGCAAGACGGAAAGCACGATGCAAAGCGTATTTCGCCCACCGTTTCTTTTCGGTTTCGCGGCGCTTTCCCGTTTTGTTGTCGCAGCGGGCGGGGTGCGTGCTACGGCTGTTGGCTGTGGTACAGGCTTCGGCTGTGCTGCGGGAACCGTCTTCGCGGGCGCGTCAAGCACCGCCGCGCCGCATTTGGCGCAAAAACGAGCGCCGATATGAAGCTCCTTGCCGCAATTCGTACAATAGTTTCCCACGTCTGCACCTCCTTATGGCCGCACCAGCGCCACAAGCGCCGGTATTCCGTCAGGCGTATCCATCGTGCCGATGGCATATTGTTTTTCGTTTTGCGAGTAGAACTGCGTCAGGCGGATGGTTCCCGCGCCGGACGCCCACAGGCCGCCGCTTTCCCACTTGCCGTTGAATATTCCGTCCTCCATATCCGTTTCGTCGAAGCTCTCTCCCTCGTTGGCCCAAAAAATCTGATACCAGTCGAGGGTGAGGCTCAGGCTCTCCGCAGCACCCGCAAGGGAGACATTGAGAAACTCCATAGCGCCCGCGTCGAATTTGGTGTTGGGGTCGTAAATAATCAGAGCTTTCCAGCTCCCGGTCAGCGAGCCAATATTGTCGATGATACTCGCATCAGATGGAACGCCGTTATAAGCTACGTCCTCCGTGTACCAGAGAAAGTCCGACAGATCGGGGCGTTCCTCCGTGGATAAGCTCGCGCCTGTTTCCTCCGGCAATGGAGTATCGCCGCTTTCTGTGGTCGCGGGCGGGTTTTTTTCCTCCGGCGACGGTGTGACAGGAGGCGCTTCTTCCTCTGGCGACGGTGTGACGGGCGCTGTTAGCTCCGTCCCCGGTACAGGAGATTCTTTTCCGTCGGCTGACCGCAGATTGGGCGGTATGGTAAGAACACCTATCACAAGCATCAGCAGATTGGCCGCAATAAGTACGGCGGTCATGGCTTTTTTGCCGCTGTGCCCGGTCGCTTTATAATTAATCATATTGTTCCTCCTCTCCGCACCAGATGGAACCCTTTTCAATCAATCTTACTGCCCTCGTAGCTACCGGTCTTTGTCGTACCATCTGCATAAGTAAGACTTTCATCAATAGCAATGTATATCGTATTCTCACCCCGAGTGAAGGTCAGTATCGTTAGAACGGTATGACCGTCATCGAACTCGGCATACCTTGTCGCTACCCCGAAAACCAAGTCGTACTCGTACTCGACCTCGGTTCCATCGGAAAAACGAAGTATCAGCATATCATCGGATGTAAAAAGCTCGATTTGGAGGGATTTTCCCATGCCTGCAACATTGTAAGTACCCATGATCTCGTCAATGCTAAAGCCGGTATAGTCCACGACCGACTCATTCTCCGTCCCTCCGGCTGCCGCTGTAGCGGGTGTCCCTTCGGCGGCTGCCGCTGTAGTGGGCTGCTGCGCTGTAGACTCGGTCGTCGCGCTGGTGTCAACAGTGAAGCGGAAAAACACTGTATCAAACAGTTGGTCGTATTTCATAATAAGCTCTTTTTCATCGGGCTTAATTTGGAAAGTCAGCCACCCGCTTTCCGTAGCCCCCGGATCAAGATAGGCTTCTTCAAATATACCGTCCTGTAAATAATTAATCACGTCTGCGTTGCGCGAATAGTCCGAAAGCTCGGCGTTATAATCTCCATCGCGCACGATACAGAGCGGGCTTTCATCCACCGATACGGCTTCTGCGTCAATGTTTTCGACGGTCACATAAACCTTAATATAGCTGTAGCCCTCCTTGGGATTCCAGAAAATTGAGGTGTCATCTACTCGCTCGACCTTGTTTATCGTAATCCGATATTCTTCATACTCTGCCGCCTCACCGATACCGTAATACCTAATTTCATCCGCTTCCGCTTTACTGGAGGGAGGATTTACCGATTCGGCGGGTGAAGGGCTTTCGGACGAAGTCTTACTACCGTCACCCCCGCCGCAAGCGGCGAGGGACAGCGCGAGCGCCAGCGATAAAATAATAATCCAAGCTTTTTTCATGAGAAACGCCTCCTTAAAATCATTCGCTCTGGACAGGGCAAGCCTTGCTCTAATCAATTTTGGTTCCCTCACCGTAGCATGTTGCTGTTGTCCCTTCTTCGATATTTTCCCAAGTCGTGTCGCTTGAAAAACGAACCGTGCCTTCCTCGGAAATAAAGCTGGCCTTAGTAGATGCAGACATGCTCTCAGTTGCCACTCCACAAGTCGCCGTAGCGGTGGCCGGGTCATATTCATACGGCCCCGGTAAAAGCAAAAAAGCGGTGCCAAAGCCATCACTTTCCGGCTTAAATACCAACTGCCCCTCGTAATACATAAAGGTAAAGTTATAGGTATCGGTCTCATCTTTTACTGTAAATGCCACAGAATAAGTACCCAAAAGCTCCTCCAACGGCAGCCCGCCAAGTTTCACCTCCGTCACCGGCGCGGAGAGCTTGAAGCCCAGCGTCAGCTCAGGCTCGTCGCTTTCGGGGTCATCGCCGGGCTTGAACAGTTGTAGCTCCTTGGGGCACCCGGCCTGGATATAACCCAGCAGGGTAAACTTGGTGGACTTGGTGGAGGCTCCGCCCTTCATCCTGCCGCTCCAGCTCTCCTTCACCGCGTTTTCGGAGAGCGGGGCGAAGCGCAGGGCATAGCCGTCATACTGCGACTTCTCGCCATCAGGGACATCCTCCACGATGTTGAATGTGATGCTTTGGTTAAAGAACTCCTTGACCTCGTCCAGCGCCTTGAGATACGCGGCCTCGGCCTTGCGCTGCATATACGTGCTGACGGACTGCGTTACCGGGTAGAGGCGTTCATAAAGATATGCCTTGTAACCGCCTACCAAGGCCTCGATCTCCGCCTCGGTAGGAGTGGGGATGGTAACGGAGCCTTTGCTGTTCTTCTCCTTCATTTCCGTAACGACGACGCCCATATCCACACTGTCCAGCGTCCAGAATACGCGGGCATAGCTTTCGATTTCCGCTTCGACGGCAGCCTTGGCGTCGGCTTCGTTGGGGTTTAATTCGGCTATGTCGATCAGCACCTGCCGCCAATCCTTCAGGCTGCGGGCCGTCCATTGAAAGACCGTCCTCTCTTTGGCGCTGTATTCGTCGTTGAAATAGACATAGACCTCATTTAGCTTATCCATCTTCATCGCCAAGCCCTGCTCAAACATGCTGCTTATGGTGTAGTCAAAAATGAACAGACCACTGGCGGCAAGTCCCCACGCGGCGGATTCGGCATAGGAAAGCGCCAGCATCGCCGTGTCCTTATACAAACCGAGAGTATCGGCGTCTGTCTTTTCCGTACTCAGCATCACTGCGCCGATCTTCACAGCAGCAGCTACCTTGCCCAGCTTGTTCATTTTTTTATAGGCAGAATCAGCCAGCGCCGTGTCAAAGGTCGGGCTGCCGAGGGATGCCATGTTTAGAATCGTACCTGTGAGGTCTGTGGCAAAGCCCGTTTCACCGGCTGCTCCGGCCACGCCGCCCAAAAATCCGTTATAGCCCGTGAGAAGCCGCGCCGCAAGACCAACCGCTTCCTCACCGTCCGCGCCGCCGCCCGCTACGTATTCGCGGAGTGTTTCCATGGCTTCTTGCTGGTCGATGCCTGTAACGTCTGCATAAATGTTGGTGATTTTGGCGCTGCGTTGACCCTCATCTTTGACATGGAACACGCCAAAGGTGGAGAGATGATCGGTGTAGATGATAAGCTCATTGGCAGCGGCGTCCACCTCGAACAGAACATCTTCCCATTCGCCGGTGGTTTCATTTTTGTACTTCGCGCCCACGCATTTTGCCGGGTCCTGCCCATCCTCGCAGTATGCGGCGTCATAGGGGATACGCAGGGTGATGAAATCGGAAAGCTCGGTCATGTCGCCCAGCTTGAAGTCGTAGGCTTCTATCTTGTACCCTTCATCCTTGTTTTCTTCCACGGGCTGCTTGGCTACGGTAAATTCCGTTTCACCGTCCAGCACATAATCGCCCAGCTCTACGCTGACGCCGTTTGACAGGGCAACGCCGGTAGCCTCCGGCGAAAGTGTTGCAGAGTCGCTTTTGCCGCCACCCCCGCCATTGCCGCATCCGGCAAGACTGCTCAAAAGCAGCGCCGCCGCGAGTAAAATAGATACTGTCTTTTTCATATCGGGTTCCTCCCTTTCGTTACCAATCACTGATTTCCGCCCGTACTCCTGTTTCATGCCAAATCTTTTGTGCGATTTCCGTTACGCTTTGCCCGTCAATCAGGCCGTGCAGCAGACGGACGCACAGCATTTCTCCGTCGGCTCCAAAGGACAGGCAGATATGCGCTTTGTCGATTTGTACCTCCCGCAGACGAACGCCATACACGCCCTCGCAGCCCCATTGATAAACCTTGTTCCCAAGAAGCAAGCCGAAGGTGGAGACAATGGTTTCCTCCGCCTGTTTCTGTTCCGGCTGATTTTCCAAAGTAACAATAGACGAGGGTACGGTCAGAATCCGGCTGTCGTAGATTACGATAGCCGCTCTCAGCAATCGGCTTTGCCGGTACAGCAGGAACAGCGCCGCAGCGGTCAAACCGGCGCAGATAATCGCGGCCTCTGTCTTTTGCGTTATAAGAAGCAGCACGGTCAGAAGCATGACGGCCACGGAAAGCGCGGCATATAAATACCGCCTGTTCTTTATCTCTTTCACCGTGGGCTTCACCTCCTCGTAATACCACAATAGGGCAAACTGAGGAAAATGTCGCCCGACGAAAGTACAGTTTTACGAAAAAAGCTACCTGTACTTTCGTACAGGTAGCCATAATTCGCAGTATTTTCAGGGCGTTTCGCTATGCTTTAGCCTGATTTTTGAGCAGGGTGCTGATAAGCTCCGCCCGACTGCCCACATCGTACTTGGAATAAATATTGCTCACATGGAATTTGACCGTGCTTTCACTGATGAACATGGCGGCGGCAATTCCCTTATTGGATTTACCGGCAAGGATAAGAGTAAGCACCTCGTTTTCTTTTTCAGTCAAGGGGTCTATCAATTTCACTTGGTGAATGACCGCCGATTGCTGCTTCTCGCTCATGTCGGCATAAGCGGAGAGGTACGCATGGTTTTTGAGCAGCATGGTAAGCTGGCGGTTGAGCGGGGGCAGGATGACCAGTGTAACGCAGACCACCGACAGAGCGATGACCGCTACCTCCGCTTTGCCAAGGTTTATGGATGTCACGACTGAGCCGAGAATGCCGCCGAGCAATACGCCCAGCACGTTGGCTGAGAGCCCGACGCCGAGCACCTTTGCCGGATTCTTGGAGTAGTCCAGCGTTTCGCCGATGATGCTCCACCAGAAAAGGTCGAAGATGCCGCAGGCGCCCAGCATCAGGGTATCGACCACCAGATAATCTCCGGCGCTCCGGCCCAGCAGCATAAAGGTGATAAACGCCGCCATAATCATGCCCATGCCCACATAGAGAAACAGAGAACGCTGCACTCTGTTCTTGGGTGAAAGGTTTCGCATAAAAGCAAGAGCGGCGATGTAAGGAACAGCCCAATACCAACTCACAAGGCCGGTCAAATGCTCAAATGCCGGGTTGATGACCTGATACATCAGTCCGGAGTCGATGGTGATGATTGTGACGAATAGGAACAGCACCAGCATCGGAGTCTTGATGGAACCGATAGCTGCGCGCTCCGGCTCCTGCACCGTTTCATTGGACTGCTCTGATTCATCCGGCAACGGCAGGGTCAGCACGCCGCCGATGATAAGGCAGAGCATAGACAGAATAATTCCGATACCGTGGGAGGTGTATTCAGTTATCACATTTATGATGATCATGAGTAGGTTGGAGCAGATCAACACGTCGGCACAGGTCTTGATACGTTCCCGCTTCGGCGTGTGCGCCTTGAGAAAGAAACCCCACGCCGCCACTGCCCAGCCTGCGGCAAAGCCGGCGACAGCCAGCCCGAAATTCCACAGTGCGGAGGGCGCGAAAAAGAAGGGTACCGTTGCCAGCAGGCAAACCGCCATGTATATCAGCATGGATCGTTTAGCCTGTCGTTGTGCTTTGATGAAGTATCCGCAGGAGAAAAGCCCGGCGAAGTGAGCGATAATGCTCGTGAATATGTAGGACTCTGCTTGTGCGCCGAAAGCCTCGATGGTGCTGTAAAGAACCCGTCCTTCGAACAGGAAAGACATCAAATAGGCGAACAGGAAGGAAAATGCCGCCAAGGACAAATTGCGGTTATTTCTAAATAATCTACTCACTCTGTGCCTCCTGTTCCTCGGAGGCTCCGCCGCTTTTGACCCATTCGTCGATCTCGGAGGTTTTGAAGCGCCACAGCTTGCCGACCTTTGACGCCGGCATATTGCGCTGCTCAATCCAGCGCAGTATCGTGTGCCGTTTTACACCAAGGTAATCGCAGGCTTCCTGCAAAGAGATCCATCTGTCTTGCATAGTATTTTCCGGCACCGCAGTCACCTCGCTTTCGTCAGTCAGATATATGTTCCAGATGTTTTTATAATACCACAGGCGAGATGCAAAAGCAATGCGCTTTAGTAGTTTTATGTAGTATTGAGGATTATACCGATTTGTATAAAGTGATTGAATATATGGGTGTTAGATTGCAAAGCTGCCGAAGCCACAAGTGACTCCGGCAACTATTAGTGCTTATTTAATCAAATGATTCCCGCGCTGCGCATAAACATATAGGCGTTCTTCCTGCCGTAGAGGAAGATTGCCTGATCGGTGATATTCCTCATGCGGCGTTCAAGGTCGATGATATGTGCAAGGGTGCTGACTTCCTCCGCTGTAAGCGCCTCCGGTTCGCCGTCATCAAAGGCAGCGCGGAGTTTGGGGGTTTCTTTCAGCAGTCTGCGCTTTTCATCGCGCATTTTCTTAAAATCAGAATTGTTCTCATACAGCTCGGATTCAAGGGTGTCTATTTCCTCTGCCAGAGCATCCTCATTTGCTTCCAGCCATTCGGGATATACAGTTCTTTCTACCATTTTTTATAGCGCCTCCTATGATTATTGTAATATCATGATTTTACACATTCAAGCCGCATCCGCGGCTTTATTTGTCTGAGAAAAGGATTGTTTTCTTCTTCTTGCGTTTCGCGTATTCCAGCGTCTGCGCTGCGCCGCCCCAGCCGTGAGTGACATAGGCCACCACCACATCCGCCTGTTCCACCATCCATTGGTTTCGCTTGGAGATGGCAAAGCGCGGCGGCACAGTTTCCAGCGGAGGATAGACGGTGTAATCATAGCCTGATGTATCCATATTTGAATTGAGATACGGCAGCACCAGCACCATTTCCATATTAGTATGCGCTTTCTTTTCCTCCCGTACCACCGCAGCCGCCATGCTGTCAAAGGCTCCGTATCCGCCGAGATAGAAAACATCTGCACCCTCGACAATCAGCTCTCTGACTACGCCGCGCAGCCATTCTCGTACTGTCTCCGACTGAGAGAATTCACCGTGCCCGCAAAAGGTAACTTTCACAGCACCGCCTCCCATCTACCTCTTGACTCACTTTATCTTTCTATCAATCATAAAATGCTATCACTTGCCTGTCAAGTGAACGTATATAATAAACTAAAAATGCCATACCATAAATCTAATAGCAGCTAAAAGGAGGATATGGTATGGCAACCAACAAGCGAGTCTTTACGCTCCGTCTTGAAGACGACGTCTTTGATAAAATCGGCATCCTGGCAACGAGCGAGCATCGGTCCATGACAAACTACATCGAGTATGTTCTACTCAAGCACATTACGGAGATCGAAGCAGAGCGCGGGGAGATCAAAGCCTCTGCAGAAGATGAGCAGTAGGATTGTTCTTTCTCTGTGTTAGTTTTCCTTAGAGTGGGACCTTCTGGATGGTTCACCATGAACCTATCCTCGGTTCAGCAAGCGCGCGCAGTTCCCCCTTGGCGGGGAGCTGCGTTTTTGCATGGGCGAAGGCTAATCGTCTTTTTTGACGGTGAGCATATTGGAGGTATAGCTCCCATTCTCGCGATAGCGGCGCTTCTTTTCCACGAGGCCGGCGTGTTCAAGGTCATGCAAGGCTCGTTTGACTGTGCTGCGAGAGAGGCCGAGGTCGGCGGCAATGGTGCTCACGGCATACCAGCAAGTCCTCTCGGCATTCATCCTGTCACGAAGGTAGATGTAGACAGCTTTGGCGCGGTGCGGCAATTCATCGTCTGCATAGATGGAACCGAAGAAGCTCATGGCGATCCCTCCTGACGCTGGGCGGTATTATAGGGCGAACGATGTTGTTGCTGGCGGCGTTGTCCGGCAGTTTGCTCCCGCGCCGGGGTCTGATTCTGACCTCCGATGTTACGCTCCGATGGCGGTTCATCGTCGGTCAAATCATACACATTATCTCGCCCCATGATGTTGCTTTCCAGCTCCGTCTTGCTGGCATAGGCTACCTTGCGCTGGGCTTTTTCCGGCACGGCGTACTGCGTGTCGAAGGTAATACCCCAGTCGAGAAACAGGCGCAGCCGCGTCTGCATCGGGTGCGTACCTGTTTTCATCGTTATAAACTGCCCCTTGGGGATGGATTTCAGCTCGTCGGGCGTCATGAGCGGTCGCTCTATCATCTGGAGAGATTGCGATGGATCGTTCTTCCCGCGACTGATAGAGCCAGACATGACCGTCCTGCTGCCCAGCGCCTTAGACAAAATCTCGGCCGTCTGGCTGTTGGGCGCGAAGCCTCCGAAGATGGTGTCCTGGCAGTTGTCGATGATGATCTCGCTGCCTTCCTTACCGTAATTCTTTTGGAGCTGGCTGAAGGATTGGATGATTGGCACCATCATCAACCGGCGAGAGCGTGATGCAGAAAAAATCAGCTCCAGCGACTCGATGGGCGGAATGGTCCCGAGCTCATCGCAGTAGAACACCACACGGTTTTTGAGCTTGCCGCCATACTCGTCGGCCACGGCGAGTATCTCACGGTAGAGCTGTTGGATCATGAGCGACACCATAAAGTATTTCGTCAGATCTTCCTCGGGCAGCACGATAAAGAAGGCGCTCTTTTCACTGCAAAACCTTTCCGCGTCGATGGCTGTGTCGAAGCACAGTATCTGCTCCATCTCGCTGTCGAGAAAAGCGTTGAGGCGGGACAGCACAGTGGACATGACTGAGGCCATGGCCTGCTCTGCGGAATTGAGCGCGGCGCCGGCAAACCAGCGGGCTTTATGCTCGGGCGGCAGCTTTGCCATGAGGAGCTGGAACTGGGATTTGCCCCGCACGTTGGACGGCTCCAACAGCTCCTGCACCATTTTGAACACGCTGATGATGTGCCGCCGCTCCCGCGGATCATCATCCGTGGGCGGTAGGTATTCGGCAAGAAGCAGAATGACAGAGGTCAGAAGCCCCTCGGCGGCGTCGTAGAAGAATGCGTTTTGTCCGTAATTGGAGCTGTCGCCGGAGGAGTTGATGATGGTCTTGGAGATGATCTTGGCGTACTTCTCGGCCTTTGCCTTGGCCGCCAGATCGTTTTCGTCTTTTCGATAGATGTCCATATATTTGTTTACGAGGTGCAGCATATTGTTGCCGTCCGAGCGGGTGGGATTCCGCAGGTCGATGACGGCAATGCTGTAGCCGTAATGGTCGCGGGCAATCGCTCCATAGTTGCGAAAGAGGTCGCCCTTGGTGTCTGTGGTCAAAAATGACATCCCTGTGGCGCAGGCGTACTCGAGGTTTGGATATAAAAAGAACGCGGTTTTTCCCACACCTGACGCGCCTATCATCAAGGCGTGGACGTCGTCTGTGTCCACCAGCGCCGTGATCTCGTTTTTCTTGCCCTCACTTCCGAGGATGATGCCCTGATCCGCGGGCAGGTCTTTACCCTTGCGCCACGCCTTTGGGCGGAACGGGATATGCTTGTAGGTCTGCGCGATTTCTTTCTTCGTGGCGAACCGGGCAGTGCCGTGCTGTCCGTCACCCACGGTGCGGGATTTGATGCCATTGAGCGTGTAATAATGTGCCAATAATGACAAGCCGCCTATGATGGCAAACATCGCGGCGGCGATCCCTATCAGCAGAAGGACTTTATCTTGCATAATGTCACCCCATTTCCATAGTCAGTTTCGGAGCGGGAGGCGCTTGCTCCCGCTCCGCACACAGGTCATCGTTCCAGTCTTTATTCCCCGGCAGCAAAACGCCGCAGTTGTATCCGGCTTCCTGAAGCTGGGTAGCGAGTCGCTTTGACGCCTCCTGCCCAGCCTTGTCGTTGTCAAGACAGAGCGCCACATGGTGAATGCCGGGGTTCTGCTCCAGCATCCACAGCATCGCCTGACCGCCCGTGCCGCAGAGAGCAACATAGCTGCTTGCTTGCCAGTTCTCCGGGTAGAGCGTGATAAAGGAGAGCATATCTATCGGCGCTTCAAACACATACAGATGGTCGCTTGTGCCGATGTGGTGGAAGCTATACTGCGGCAGGCTTCCTTCAACATTGATACGAAAGGCTTTGCCGGCACTTCCCGTGCTGCGCTTGTGTGCATGACGAAAAACGCCGTGTTCATCCTTTCCGGCGAACACGGCGTTGTGATATTCGGCATCCTCGTAGAGCGTACCTGTTTTGGCAAAGTATGAGATGACCTCCCGGTCGATATTTCGCTGGCGCATCAGGTAAGCGTAGACTCTCCGCATATCCGTATGCTCTGGCGGCATTTCAAAAGGCTTGGGTGGTTCTTCTTTCTGTGGCTTGGCCAGCGGGTATCCGGCGCCCTGCTCACCGCCGAGGAGCATCGACATTGCATCTTGATAGGAGAGATTATAGAATCGCTGGACAAAGCTGACGGCATGGCCGCCTTTGCGAGAGGAGTGGTCGAACCACTCGGCACCCCGCACCGTGATACTGTGGTCGCTGTCAAGGCGATACTCCCTTCCGGAGCGGATGAGCTTTTCGCCTCTGCACCGTAAAAAATCCGGCAGATCGACGCTGCTGGCACGGAGCTTTTGTTCATCGCTGAAATAGATAAAGGTTCCCGTGGTTACAAGGGCGGCGGCTTTTGCTATCGCCGCTGCGGATAACGCCATCAGCGACCACCAGCCTTTCCGAACAGCTTCTCCTTGTATTCCGGCGCGTGTACCTCCAACAGGTATCGCTCGATACCGCATTTGTAGAGGCAGACGCCCCTCTGCGGAAAGCGGATGAGGTTATACTCGGATTCCTCGAGCTGGAGCATTTCCATGTATGCCCGCTTGTCGATAGAACCGGCGTTGAAGAGAAACTGATGGGGCGGGATGGAAAAGAGCGGCTTAGTCAGTTCGCGGATGCCCTCCTGATCGAAATCCTCCAAATTCTGACTTGCCAGAATCATGGACGATTCCTTCTTGCGAACGCGCTTGAGGGCATTTCGGATATACTCGATCACTGTGGTTCCGAACGCCACATTATCCGAGAGCCAGATGTACAGCTCGTCCAGTGCCGCCACAGTGTTGCCCTCGGTCAGCAGCTTGTCGCTCATATAGGAGAGAACATTGAACAGCATGGCAGAGCGGACATTCCTTGCCGCCGACAGGAGTCCCTTCACGCCGAACACGAGAAAGCGGCTGGAGGTGATATTGGTGTGGCCGTTGAAAAACTGTGCGTCAGCGCCCTTGCACATGGAGTGGAGTCCCAGCAGTATTTCCTGCAAGAGCTGCCGGGTGTAGAGCTGATGCTTATGCTCATTGTAGCTTTTATACTCGCTGTCGATGAGCTCGTACAGATCTGAGAGAATGGGATAATCCTCGGAGCGCAGACGGGTAAAGTTGGTTCTGTCGGTGATGCCCCATTTCTCGTAAAGCCTCCCGACCATGATCTCGATCACATCGATGTGGCTGTCGGAGAAGTTCTTATACGCCCGGAAAAAATCCTTGAGGAAGGAGATGTGCTGGGAGAGCCGGGTGGTCTTGCGGAAGGTTTCAGGCGCGTCCAAATCTTCGGGGCTGCCGCCGTCGTCCCAGCACTTGGGTTCAAGGACATTGATGCGGAAGGTTCCAGCCATGAGGTCGGCAAAGCAGCCGCCAAGGGCTTCGCACATCTCCTGCTGCTCATGCTCTACATCCAGCGTGATGACCGACTTGCCGGCCTCCAGCAGATTGATGAGCAGGAGCTTCATCAGATAAGATTTGCCCTGGCCGGAGTTGCCGAGGATCAGCACTGAGGCCGAAGATTTGTCAGCGTCACGCTGGTCGAAATCCACCAGCACATTGCTCCCGTAGCGGTCACGGCCGATATAAAAACCGTGTGCGTCGGTCTTGCCCGAATAACTGAACGGGAACAGGTTGGCGACGGAGCTGGCCGGCAGGACGCGCTCGAACTGTGTGCCGAACACATTCCAGCCGGCAGGTCCCACCGCTTGAAATCCCTGTTGCTGGCGAAGCGTGAGTCTGTCCACATTCAGCTTGCTTCTGACCAGCTCTGTCTGGATGTCCGTCTGAAGCTGTTTGAGAGAGTCATAATCGTGCGCCACAAGCTCAATATATACGGCGCAGTGAAGGAGCGGCTCTTTATTTCGGTGCATGGTAGACACCAGCGTCGCCACATCCTGCAAGTTACTCTCCGCCGTGACAGTCTGCTGGATATCGTTGGTGTTGGATCGGCTGAGCTTGTTGCGGTTTGAGGCGTTATGGATGATGCGCTTTTCCTCGGCAGGAGTGACCTGCCGGGTGTAGATATGGAGTGTGATGCCGTCCTTTTCGCCGAGGTGACGCAGGATGGCCTGCTCGTCCGTGCTGGTGGGGTACTCACGCAAAGCCCATACACAGCGGTAGGTGTTTCCGCAGATGATATGGTCGACATTGAACTTGAGAATGCCCGGTGAGATCATATCGAGGAAGTCCTTGACGGGAGCTTCTCTCGCCGGAGCGGGCGTGCTTCGCTTTTTTGTTTTTGACAATGCAATACCTCCTGTCCGGCCGCAGGAGGTAGTATGGCAAATGGCCGAAGAGTACACCTCCCACGGCCATTGATATTTTTGTTATATGCTTACATGGATTGTTCAGTCATCGAGGATGATCCAGCGTTCACCATCGAAATTCTCGTATTTCTCGGTAGTTACATTCTGCTCGTAGTACACGCCGAGCATCTTTTTGATTTCACCACTGTCGGCGCGATGGACGGTGAAGCTCTGATCACGGATCGCCTTTTCAATTCGAGAAAGGTATCCGGAATCGTTGGATTCCTTATTTTCGTCCAGCCGGATTACAAAGCAGAACTCTCTGGCAGTCGCCATCAGCACCTGCATCCGGTCGAGGTGAGAGGTGTCCTGCTGAACCAGCTTGCGAATTGCCGGATTGTCTTCAACTTCAAGACGGTACTTAAGAAAGCTCTTGTTTTCCTCGAAGTTTTCTCGTGAATTGACACAGAGCATTTCCAGCTCCGCCATGCCCTTCACCACAGTTACCAGCGCATAGATGCGCCCTGCAATGTTGCTGTCCGACATAACGCTGAGATTGGTGGGCTTGAAGATAAAAAAGACCAGCTCTCCGTGGCTGGTCAGCAGGCTGTGGTCCGTGATACCTGTGATGCCGATAAACTGTCGAGTGGATGCTTTCTCCCGCGCCGCGGCCTTTTCCTTTTTTCTGCTCATACTTGCCTCCAGTGATAGGTTTGGGATTTTCCGAAAAAGTAGCCGAAGGCATAGCGGATAAAATCCAGTATGCTGGTATCGGCCATCCGAATGGTCAGGAAGGCATAGACCGCCGTCAGCACGATGGGCGCAAAGATTCCGAGCCGCGCAAGGGCGAATACGGAGATAAGAAGACCGATGCCGATGACCGCCACATCTCGCAGCGCCCATAGCCACATGGTGGCCTTTGCCTTTAGGTTGTCGGGGTAGATATACAAATCATGTTCACCTCCAAAAAACTGCGCCGCAGTCAAACGACCGCGGCGCGAAGTTAAGCTGTCCTACATGGACATACTCATTACTTCGGATTGACAGTGCGTTTTCCTTATCGCATTTTCAATCACATAATCTCGATCCTCGGCTTGGGCGCAGCAAACGGCGATTTCATCGATGAGTCTGTCGATGATCTGTGCGCAGCGATCCGGCTGGTTTTGGAAATTGTGCTTTTCATCCGGCGTTATCGCCCGTTTTGTCTGCAACTCCTCAAATCCTGCCGACATCAGCTCCTGCAGCTCCACAGCCTTATCAAGCGCCTGATACCAGTCGAACTCGATAGGGCTTTCCAGTACAGGGTCAATGCAGCCCTTTTGGTACACGCCTCGCTCGATGCGGCCATACTCTGGATTCTTACAGCGGGTGAGCTGGGTGATTGCGATATTGATTTTTCCGGGAGTGAAGGTGCCGTCAAAGTCGCCGCCCTCTGCCTGCCGCATGATGTAGTCCGTGATCTCTTTGAATGTGTGCGGCTGACCGTCCTCAAGCAAATCCTTAAAACATTTTCTGGAAAACTCCGCTGTCGGTGAGGTTGTAAAATACATTATAGCGTCCTCCTTTGAAATAGACCGCCGCAAGTTTTTCTCTCACGGCGGTTTCGGATTCTCATTCTACTTTTGTTTCCGCCTCATCCAGCGCCCGCTGAATGAGGTCGATAATAAACTGCTTCTGGCTGACGCCCTCCCGCTTGAGGTGCGCCTTAAGGCGTTCGAAGAGCTCGTCGGAGAGTTGGATTGCCATCGTTCTCATGCTGCCGTCCATCGTTTTTCCACCTTTCTTCTCAAAATGTTCCGTGAGTATCATCTCCACATATTGGCTGAGCGTCTGCTCCAGTGTTTCCTGCTCCGCCCGCACTTTGGCATGGAGCGATTCCGGGATCTGGGCACAGAGGTTGCGCCGTCCTTCCATGTTGCTTTTCCTCCTTTTTCTGATTTGCAAGGCAAGTATACCGAAGCGCCGGCGCAATAGCTATTCACAGAACCCAACAAAGAAGCCCGGTGAAAACGAAGCAAAACGGTGAAGTTACGCAGCCCCGTTTAGGACGAGGGCAAGGCCGTGCATGATATATTCGACGCAGGGTATCGCCACCGAATTGCCCAGCGCCTTATACCGTGCGCTGTCCGATGCGCCGGAGATATCCGTCCAAAAATCTGGAAAGCCCTGCAGTCTTTCGCACTCGAGGGGCGTCAGGCGGCGAATGAGATAGGCGCCTTCCACAATACATTTGTCCTCGCTGACGAACTGATTGTTGACTCCCTTATGGTCGGTATAGCCGATGGTTCCCACTGTTTCCTGATAGGTTGGCTGGCAGACGAGGTCGGTGGCGTCCTTGTGCTGCCGCGCGCTCTGCGTACTGGCGACGTCATCGTCCCTAAACACATCAACGCGCTGCCGGGAAAAGACCGCGTGGTGATCCGTGGCAGTGAGGGTATATGCAATGTCCTCCTGGCAGCCAAGGCCGTTCCCGCCGTTTTTCGGCTGTCGGTCGATAGTATTGCCCGCAATGCAGATGGCGTCTGGCTCCTGTGATACGAGCGGGACATTGTTACCGCCAGTGCCGTAACGGGCGGACATAGTTGGTGCAACTTCATGTGGACCGGTATAGCGTGAGTCGATGCCATGGTTCTCGAAGACCAACGGCTGGTGTCCATGTTCCTGCGCCCTCAGTGTGCCGGTCATGTCCTCAGTGCAGCTCATCTGTCTGCCGCCTTGATCGTTGAGGCAGAGTATGCTTGGAACCATATTCGTGCCGCTCTCGGTGGCTTTCAGAGTAGGCGATATTTCCTCCGTGTAGCCGATCCCGCCAGCGGAAGGACCCGCGCCGGCACAGAATCCCGCAGTCATGACGCAGGGATAACCTTGCCCGGCCTGACCGCCGCCTTTCGTCAGCGAAGTGTGGTTTTCCGGCATCAAAAAGCAGTCGCCGTTGCCCTTGCTGACAACGCCTGCCGCAAATAAAATCCCCGCGGGATTTCTCCCGCCGCCTCCGTCAGCGCCGGTCAGAGTGGGAGCGGTACTGTCCGGCGTGAACACCCGTGCCTGCTGCGTATCCCACGGTGTGAGGCATCCCTCCGCAATGAAGGTCTGCTGTTTCATTCCCGGCTGAGCGCCGAGCGCACCGGCGACGTCATGCAGATCCCTGACCTCGTCACGCTGGTTGGCGGCGAATGCCACGGGCGCTCCGGTCACAAAGGTCTGCATCTGTATATTCTGCGTCGCCATGAGTGCGCCGGACACGCCGCCGAGGTCAATGCCCTCATTTCTTTGATTGATGTGATACGCCTCGACCTCCGGCAACACCGTATGCGGCTCAGTCGCCGTTCTCAGACCGCTTTGTATTTCCAGCGCAGCCTTGAGCTGCGACGGCAACTCCTTTCCGCGTTCCCTTGCCCGCCGCAGAATGCCGAGGCAGGCTGTCTTGGTCAAATAGTATCGCCGGGGCACTCGCTCCTGTAAAATCCGCGACAAGGAAGATTCTTTTTCTTCTTTGGGCGACACCCCAGTATTGAGCGTCGATGACCCGCCACGCCAGGGAGAAAGTATCTCCCAATAGGATTCGCCCAGCAGATTCCCAGCGCCCGGAGTCAGGTCGAGGGACATATAAGGAACTGCCTTTAACTCGGACAATTTCCTCCAAGACCGCACGGAAATCTTCGCCCTCTGCTGAACTGAACGCGCCGGGGACATTCTCCCAAACGAGGAATCTGGGTCGAACAAGCAGAGCTGTTCGGCCTCGTCGTATATCTGCATCTCTCATCTCCTTCGTGATGCGGACCTGCTCCATGAAAAGGCCGGAACGCTCGCCGGCGAGACCGGCTCTCGCTCCGGCGACGGATAGATCCTGACACGGGCTGCCGCCGCAGATAATGTCCACAGGCGGCAGTTTCGCTCCGTTGAGTTTCGTGATATCTCCAACATGGACCATATCGGGGAAACGCTGTTTTGTGACCTCAATAGGGAAGGCTTCGATCTCGCTTGCCCATAGTGGTATGACGCCGTTTCTAATTGCGGCGAGTGGGAAGCCTCCGATCCCATCGAAGAGGCTTCCCATCGTCAGCATATTACAGCACCATACTAAAGCTGGTAGCCTCGGTCACGGCCATGCTTTTTTTCTCTGCTATTTCCGTATACTGCACAGGAATGCCGAGGCGCTTCGCCTCGCAGATCTCGGATTCCATCCCCGCGCTGATTCGCTCGCCGAACGCCCACAGCTCGTCGCATCGGGAGAGCATGGTGAGTCCCATGTCGATGCCGAGCTGCCGCTGGGCCGGATTGGTTTCATCCAGAAGGGATGGATACAGCAGATGCGGCGCAAAAAAAGCGTGCCCTTGCTCCATAACGGAACGGCACGCCTGCTTTGCGTATTCAGTGTTTTTCTCAATATTCCCCGCATAAGGGGACGCTACATAGATGAGCTTCACGCTCCACCTCCGTTCTATTTCGCCACCGCCTGTACCACGGTCTTTGTGGTGTTGACCGCAGCCTGTGCAGTATAAACGGCGGACATAATATTTGCCCTCGTGCTGGTGTCAAGGCCAAACGCTCCGGCGATCCTCGGAACTTCTCCCGCCGCCAGCATGAGTCCAAGCCCCAGCAGGCAGTGGTCGGGTATAACCATCAGCCCCGCCACAAGTATTGTCGCTTGCAAGAAGGTAGTCAAGCAAAGACCGATGATCTGCTTGATCCACTGTACGAAACCGTCAATGTAGCCTCGCGGTACGGAAAACATATACAGCGACCCGACCGCTATCTGAATCAAAAGAATGCCGCCTCTTTTCAGGTTGCTGAAAAAGACCTTGATAACGGCGTAGCCCATCATGATGACAATAAACAACGTCATGATGGGGCTTGTGATATGCCCGAAGCCGCCGAAGATTCCCGCGCTTCCCACATCGGCTATTCCGCCGCTGGTTTGTATTTCGGTGATGATATTCGACGCCAGCGTGTCGATGCCGGAGCCATAGCTGGTGATACCGGCAGTCAGGCTGGCCTGCAGCTCCACAGAGAGTTTGAACAGTTCCACCGGCACGGTCGTGAACAGCGACACAGCGAGAAAACCCTTGAGTGCGTCGAGGCAGGTGTCCTTGAGGCTGCCGCCACGCCCCGTCTGATAGGAGATGCCCAGCTCAAAGCAGGACACCACCAGCCCAACCGCAAACAGCGCCCAGCCCAGATAGCTGAAAAACAGGACGATACTCTGTACCCACGTCATGTCGAAAAGCTCCACGCCCATATTGCCCATCTCGGCGAAAAAGTTGCCGAGGAATCCGACGATCTGGCCGTATATCCAGTCGATGACCTGATCCATCACATCGCCTAAAAGAAAATCCCATATAAAAATAATGTATCACCTCCATCCTGTGGCCTCTGCCGTGAGGTCTGTTTACCGGTTACATACCGAGAATCGTCCAAACATAGAGCGGAGCCGTGAGCGTGAACACCAAGCACGCAAACAGGATGGCGGGGCCGCTCCACTCGAATTGACCGTGTTTGCGGTAATCAAAGTAAGCCATGCCTAATTTTGCGAAGAAGAACACCGCCAGCACGAGATCAATGCAGGGAAACACCACATTGTTGACGACCGTTTTGATCTGGGTGGAGGCGTCATCCCATGTGCTTTCGATTGCACCGGCAACATCGCCTGTTCCTGCCGCCATAGCTGTCGTGCCAAGCATACAGGTCAGGAGCAGCGCGAGGACGAGAAGGAAAACAAATCTTTTGCGGTTTTTCATAAAGTAAAGCCACCTTTCTTTTATTAGAAAGGCCGAAGGGAGTATCCCCTGGTAGGCAACCACAGGCCGTGGAAGAGGATTCCCGACGGCCATTTCTATTTTGTTGTTACTGCGATGTCAAGGCTTGGAGGGCGCGATGTGCCATTCCTCCCACAGATTGCCCCGGACAGTGACGCTGTCGGTCAGATTCATGGAAAGCATTCCCGCAGGCGTCCAACAGTCGAGGACATAGGTATAGGGCACATATGCGCCATCCGGGTACCAAATGGGCGTGAAGTGAGTGCGTCGGTCATAGGTGCTGTAACGGTTCTCCTTAAACTCGAAGGATGAGCTTTTGCCCGTGACCGTCCTGTCCAGCAGTCGCCAATAATCGAGGTATTGGAACTCGGGGAAATAGGTCACCGCATTCTGCGCCGCCGTTACCGCGGCGCTCTGGTCTGTCCGGACACGGGCTGTCACGCTCTCCTGGATGCCGTAGCCGCTCTTGAGCGTGCTGGCCGTGGATGTGGGGCTTTTATCGTCCGGCGTGATGTTCATATTGGCGGTGAGGCTGGCGGAATAGCTCTCATAGTCGAACTCCCACCATCCGTGATCTTCCCAATAACCGTTGTCTACCCAATGATACCAATCATCCCAATATCCATCGCTGACCTCGTTCCCATCGGCATCCGTGTAGGATGTATCAACCCAGTCGCTGTGCCAGCACTTATCCCAATCGGGAACCCATTCCCAAAACTCCTGCCACCACGGGCTCCAGATGCCCCAGCTCGCCGAGGTGACCTCTGGCTGTTCTGGCACAGGAGATTGTGCGAAGGAGTCGTTTCTGTCATCTGCCAGCGGATTCGGCGGGTCCTTTCCGTCGAGGGAGATAACATTAGCCGTTATAATACTCTGCGCCGCGCCGCTGCCGGTGACACTGACATAGATCGTGACAACGCATGGCTCGTCCGGCGTGTGCCAGCCTACCCACGCAAGCTGGCTGTCACCGTCCGGGTAGTAGACATTGTCTACGGTATAGGTTCTGCCTTGGATGTTGAACTGAACTGACACGGGATTGTCTGGGTCTGCCTGACCGCCGCTGACCTCCACGGAGGTGATGACGTCGGTGTCTGTTCTGTACTCGTAGTCGAATGTCAATATTTCAGGAGGCTCCGGCAGCTCTGTAAAGCGGACGATGCCGATACCCAGCGATGATAGGATGTCAGCGTTGCTGACCTTCTGCGTTTTGCTGCCGCTCCAAGCGGGATAGCCGAGATCCGGCGTTTGTAGGAAGATTGCAAGAGGCAGGTTTTTGTGGGTGAGTGAGCCCATCCAGCTTCGCAGGCCGCCGTTTACCTGCTGGTCGTACAACGCCGCCTCAGTTGCGGTCATGGCGTATTGAAGCCCGCTGTAGCAGAAGTAAGCAAGCGGCTCCACCATGAGCTTATACTCCCCGCTGATGAGCGATTCGAAGTCGAAACCGATGTATCCGCAAAGGCTCTGAAGCACCTGTGCGTCTGTGAAATAGCTTCGGATGGCTTCGATGCTTGCTCCCGCACTGCCGGAGGAAATAATACGCGGAAGGCTTTGCGCCGGATTGCGGTAGCTGTAGCTGTTCACCTGTGGGGACAAACCGCCTCCGCCGTTGTAGCTCAATTTGCAGACCTTTCCGAAGTCGATAATATTGGCGGAGGGAGTCTTGTTTGTCAGGTCTACCGAGGCGCTGGCAACGGAGTGCGAGTCAGCCTCCACGATGGTCACACGAACTCCGTCCATGCCGGGGTTCCAATAGTTTGAGCTTGTGCCGTCGCCCATGCCGCCGCCACCGCCGTTGATGTTCGGGTCGCCGGTGGCGTAGGCTTGCATTGATATGCCGAACAGCAGGGCGAGGCAGAGAAAAAGAGAAAGAATGCGTTTCATTCAATACCTCCAGAAAAAGTAAGAGCGCAGCCGTTTGGCTGCGCTCGGTTATCTCGTGTGGGTCAGTCCATGATCCCAACCTTTTCGCCGCTTTCGTACATATCGTCCAGTGTGCCGCCCTCGTTGCCGCCTCCGACCTCAACATACCCGAAACCCGGCACATACATCTGTCCATTTCCATTGGTGCTGCCGGGGGCCGGCTCTGCGGGAGGTGTGACCACCGTCTGCTCGGGAGCGTAAGTGGGCGGGATTTCTGTGTTGCGCTCGTCCTCTGGCACATCATCGCGTCCGTGGTCATTTTCTATGGGAGCGGGCGGCTCGGGCGCCTCCGGCTTTACGGGGTCAGCCTGTATGGTCTGCTCTGCACCGGTGCTGTCGGCGCCGGCGCCGGGTTTTTCATCTTCTCTGCCGGTATCGCCGGAAGCGTCGATGTTCACATTCACAACGGGCGTGTCGCTGGGTCTCGATTCATCGATATCCACGATGGGGTCCGGCGCATTCTGCTCCGAGTGGTTCAGCTCTGGATCGACTGTCTGCGGAGCACCTCCGAAGCGTGAAGCGATGCCGACAATGAGCGCCACACTGAGGAGCGCGCCGACTGCGATGAGCAGGGTTCTTTTGGTCTTATCTTTCATAGAGCGTTACCTCCTTCTTTGTTTTCTGTATCCCTCTAATTTGCACCCTACCACAAGAGTGTTTAGAAGTCTACTGAAACAGATGATAAATTTTAGAAAACAGGAATGTATTTTGCCTGCGTTTTCAAGGTAATGCGGACAGGCGGCAAAACCGCCCCTGCGAAGCTGGTCGGCACCTCCAGCACTATGGTTGTATCGGCTAAAAAGCCGTCGCTTTGGCCGGAGGCAAGGGCGTTGTTGGAGATGTCTACGCTCAGACCCGACAGTGTGTATTCCACCTCGCCGTCGCTGACCTTCATATACACCGACCCGTTAGAGGTGAGTCCAAGCGTCATGGCAAGGGTTTCGTAGATGCCGCCGGTGTCGATGGATTCTTCCCAAGCATCATCGGTGGGAAACCATCCGGCCGCATAGCCCTCACGCACCGAGTGGTACACATCGTCATAGTTGTCGTTGATGGTGGCGATGACCGATTGCTGGACGGCATCGCGGACGCCCTGTGCAATAATGCTCACACGGAAATACTCGCTGATTACGCAGAAGATGAGCAGGATGCAAAGCGTTACGGCGATGGTCAGAGGAAACCCGTCGCCGCGTGCGCCTTTCTTCAGGATGCGTTTCACGGTGTTCTTCTGCACTGGGCGTTTTGCGGGGCTTTTGATTGCAGCTTTGGCACGTTTCACGATTCGGAGCGGGTACGGAATGATCTTGCTCATTTCCAATACACCTCGCTTTTGCCCGTGGCCTGTGCCGTAAGCTCGATGGGAAAGCTGCCAAGACCGCCGAAGCCGATGTTCACATCCAGCGTTGCGGTGACGGTGACCTCGGAATTGAGCTGGATGCGCCCTGTGCGCGACCATCGGATGTCGGGTTCGATGCCGAGACGCTCGGAGAGAACGGCAGCCCGCATGGTGGTTTCGCTTCCCACACGGCCGGTGATCTCCGCCTCCCGCACCAGCTCCGTGGCGTAGGTGTCGAGCTGCTGCTTGGCGACATAGACCGGCAGCACCTTGACGGCAAGGGTGATGACCAGCATGACGCAGAGGATAAGGACGCAGACGTCAATGTACCCATCGCCGCGCCGTGCCTTCAGTTTCTTCAGCATAGCGTCTGACCTCCTTGCTCGGGAGGTGTATATTCCGGGTCGAGTGCGTATTCCTGCTCGGCGTCGCCAGAATCCGTGATGCTCCACAGCGTATGTGTGAGCTCATCGTCAAGCATGGTTCCCGAACCGTTTTCCTCGATCCACTTGTCACGCACTATCTCCAGCGGGTTCTCAAAGCGCATGAGATATTCCATATCCTGCGCGGAGGCGGAATCGGGAAGCGCCTCCAGCATCAGCTTGGCGGCGGCGATCTCCTCCGCCTGCTCGATGAGATAGGTAGCCTCTGTTTTGAGCCATTTCATTACCATGCCGGCATAGTTTTTGCCCAGCTTCTTCTGAAAAGCAAGGCTGAGTTCTTCGGTATTCATTTTCGGTTCACCTCCCATCAGAACAGCCCTCCCAACGAGTTCAGAATCTGCATCAGGATGACCACAATGTAAATCAGCATAAAACAGACCAGCATTACAAAGCTGAACACGCGGATTTTAGGTGGTATTTTTGCCGCCTGTGCCTTGAGCCGCTGAAGCTCGAGTTGTTTCATGTCGTGGGACAGCATTTGGAAATAAATGCGGCCGTCATCACCCCGAAGGACGCCAATCAGTCCTCGCACGATGTCCGAGAGCATGGGCGATGCGATGCGCCCTTCAAAGCGTGTCAGCGCCGCTTCGTAGGAGGACGAACGCATATCCGCTGTCAGTACATCCAGCTCGGCGGCGAAGTCTGAACCGGCGTGGCGCTTGTAGTTTTCGAGGATTGTCAGCACATCGCGGCTTGCGCCCAGCTCCTGTTCGATGGTTGCCACGAAGCGAGGCAGCTCCGCTTCGATCTTGTCACGCCGCGCCGATACCTTCTCGTCTGCCTTTCGTGATTCTTTGAAATACAGCAAAATTGCCAGCAGGAGCATGACCGGCGCCAGCAGGGGCAGAACCAGCAGACACGGAACAACGCCCAGGAGAGCAGCGGCTGGTTTGACCAGCGTATAAGCTGTGTAGACCTCCGGAGTCATGTCCATCCCCGCCGCCGTCAGCGTGCGCTCCAGCCGGTGGCGCTTGTACTCATCCATATGGACAAACCGCGAGAGCTTGATAGCCCAGCCGAGGAACAGCGCATCGAGAGATTTCATCTGTTTTTTCTCCCGCTTGCCTGCCGAGAGTAGCGCCTTTTCCGTGGAGAGCCGGGGCAGCTTCAGGATATCCGCAGTGATGAAAAACAGCCCGAGGGCGACGGCCACGCCAAAGAGAAAGAGTAAAAATGTCATGTCCGTCACCTCCTGTATTCAATGGGCTGCGTGAGCTTTACTACGAATGCAAATGAGATGAAAATAGCAGCGGCGCAAAGCGCCAGCACCGCCTGTCCGGGGATGGTGTGCATCAGCGTCCCATACCAATCCTTGTTCAAGAAGTATAGGAGTGGGATGTTCAGCACCACCAGCGCCGCCATAGAGATAAACTCCTTTCTTGGTCCGAACACAAGGTTTTCCAGCTCGCCGTTGATAATTCGGGTATCGGAGAGCTTCGACACAATGGGCGTAAGGGTGGTTTTCAGGCTGCGGTCGTACTGGCAGGCCGCCAGCGCGTCGCACCATTCCCGCCAGACCTCGTTGTCGATGGTGGTTCTAAGCTCTGTGAGAGCTGCGTTTACATCGGGGTCAATGTGTTGGATTCGGGTGAGGAAGCTCTGAAACACACCTTTGACGGGCGGATTCAGATAGCTTATATTTTCCTCCACAGACGTCTGCAAGTCCTCATTGCGAAGGTAAGCCGTGGTTATGATGCTCAGCGCCGTTTCCAGCTCCACCGCCACATCTTTTTTGAAGTGTCCAGCCGTCAGCTTGATGTACCAAAACGGCACAAACATCAGCCCAACCGCCAGTACCGGAACCAGAAACACATTGCCCAGCATGATCGCAACACCGGCGCCAATGGCGAACAGCAAAAGTGATGCAGCGCAGATCATGGGGAACTTCTGCGCCTTGCCGGTAGCCTTCAGCACAGCCTGCGCCTCCAGTATTTCACGGCGCAGGAAGCCCGGCTTCTTGCGCCGTGTCGCCTCGTTGATATCAGCACGGAGGCTTTTGGGAGCAGTGGTCAGACGCTGGAAGATGCCGGCCGTGAAATCCATGGGAGAGATGCGGAAAATAAGAAAAGCGCCGGTAATCATACCGACGCAAGCGACTAAGAGTAATGTGCTCATGCGGTTTTCACCTCCTTGTTCAGCAGAGCCGCAAGCTGCTCACGAGGCATACCGTTTTCCAGCAGACGCTTTTGCAGGCTGGGCGAGATCTCGCCGACCTGCTCATGGCATCCCTCAATCACGAATCTCCCGTCCTCAATATGGTTGTCCGTGATGCGGTAGCGGAACAGCGGGTTGTAGCGCCGCTGGCCGTCCGGCAGGATCTCGCACTCCATGATCTCCATCATGCGCCGCTGTCTGTTCTCTAACTGCTTGCAGAACACCACGACGGGGTACGCCTCGGTCACATAGCTCATGAGGGTTTCGTCGCTCATGTCCACGGCGCGTTTGCACAGGGAAACCATGCGGCGATAGGTCGCTTCGCAGGAGTTGGAGTGGATGGTCGTCAGAACGGCGACGCCCACTCGGGCCGCCTCCTGTGCCGCGTTTGCCTCGGCCCCGCGCATCTCGCCCACAACGAGAATGTCGGGGTTAAAGCGCAGGCAGATGTCCACAAGGTCAATCTGATCCACACGCTGGCGCTCGTTTTCGCTGTCGCGGGTCAGGGTGTGAACGACGGAGTTGACTACCTTTCCATCCTGCTCCCGCACCAACTCCAGCTCACGGGAGCCGTTTTCAATGGTGAAGATTCTCTTGCTGTCCGGGATGGTGGTCAGGAGCCAGCCCGCCACGGTGGTTTTTCCGGAGGAAGTGGCGCCGGCGACGCAGATGGAGATTCCATAGCGCAGAAAAACCGTCAGCACATCCAGCATTTCGTGGGTTGCCGTACCGCTGCGGATGAAGTCCTCCCGACGAAGACTGTGACGGTTGACGATTCGGATGGAGGCGGCAACGCCAACATCCTCGTCTACGATGGGCGTTTTCATAGCGGCGATACGGGTGTTGCGGGTCAGGTGGCCGGTGACGATGGGGCTGGCGTTATCCAGCACCATGCCGGAGGCGTGTAGCATACGCCGGATGACGCTCAAAGCGTGTTCCGGCGAGTCAAACCGTTCGGCGAGCTTTTCGCTGCGTCCGTCCGAATACTGCACTTCGATATCTCGCCACGAATTGATGTTGATTTCCTCAATGCCGTCACTGTAGATAAATTTGGTGAGAAAACCGAACTCCGCCATCTCGGAATAAAGAGCGTCTGTGAGCTCGGCGGCATTCATGCCTGTAACGGCGAGGCGTTTGTCCTGAAGAAACTTGGCGATATACCTCTTGATTTGCTCTTTCGCCTCCGGGCCGCCTTGTGAGACGAGCGTGGAATACTCCGCGGAGATATACTCCTGCACCTCCCGCAGCACGCAGGAAAAGTCACGCCCATCGTCTGAAGGCGTGAAAAACAGGTTGTGCGCCCGTCCAGTGCCGGGGCTTTCGGTAGCAAGGGTGCGCGCCGGAGTGTCATCGATAATGACGGGCGCCGGCGCGGACACGGCGGCAGAGGGCGACGTGGGTTCAGGAGCCTCACGCACTCCGGCGTTGGGGGCAAACAGGGATGTGTTTCTCTTTTCACCGAGAGCCATGTCAAAACACCTCCCCGATAATAAGCTCCAACTCTTTGCGGAAGGCGCGGCTGTCCTTCATGGTCAGGTCGGCAAGGAGATTGCCGGAGAGGTACTGTTCCTCCAGCTCCGCAGAGTGCGGCAGCTTGAAGGCCACGCTGCCCAGCACCTGCCCGATATGGTCGGCGGCCTGCTGGGGTTTGACATTGGAAGCCACTTTGTACTGTTTATCCGCGTCCCATTTTGAGTCCTTGAGGAGCGGGAGCTGGCTTGAGAAATAGCTGATAGATTTGAGGTCGCAGTTAGCGAGGCGCAAAACGCTGTCAGCCTCCATGATTGACACAGCCGAGAGGATATCATTGGCGATATACGAACCGCAGTCGATGACCACATAAGGCGCGATTTCCCGCAGCCCATCCAGAAGCTCCAGCGCCTGTTTTTCAGAATATGGCGGGTAGGTGTACTCATTCTCGCCCTTCTGCATCCCAAGAATGGTCAAATAACTGCTTCGCTTGAGCGTGACCATGTTATGCTTGATGAGATTCTCGCCGATCCTTGCGGCGGCAAGAATACTGCCGAGGGAGCGTTCGCATTCCAGCTCCGAGGGAGGGCAGATACATGGCAGCATGGGCGCGGTCATGTCGCACATAAGGAGAATGACATTCCGCTTCTTATCCGCAAGGGCTTTTGCCAGCTTCACGGCGGTGACCGTTTTCCCGCTTCCCGGCGACCCCCATACGGCGAGAACGCCGCCGTCCTCGGTCTGGACATCCTGTTCCGGTTCGTCGTCGGAGCCGCGATTAAAAATGCTGAGTTTCTTAAAGTTCATTTGTGCTCTGCACCTCGCTTTCCGGGGCACCGGTGGACGCTGGATCGGCTCCTTCCTCCGCGTTCCCACTGTCTGCGGCTTCTTCCTCCGGCTCAGCATAAAGCTCGGCAATCAGCGCATCCTGCGCTGAGATAAACTCCGCTGCGCCATCCGAGGCGCCGCGATAAACCAGCGACAGGTGGAGTTTTGCGTCCTGCTCCAGCGCCGCCAGCACCTTGGCCTGATCCGGAAGAACAAGGAAAGTGACCGTTGAAGGCAGTTCTTTTTCATCCTCATCGGCAGCCTCGCCGGTGTTTGCGTCATAGCCGGTGCTGGCGGTTACGCTGATGATCTCCACATATTGCAGTTCGGGCGGGATGACGGTTTCGCCCGTGTCCATATAATTCGCAACGATGACCGACACGATATCTCCGCTCTGGAGCTTGCCGGAGAGACCTGTGGCAAAGGATTTGATTGTGACCGACATAGCCTGCTTGGTGCCATCCAGGTTGTAGAGATATGCGTTCTCGGCGGCGGGTGCGTCGGAGAGCTTGGAGGGAAGGATGTAATCGCCAGTCGAGAGGTCGGAAACGGCATATTTGCCCACGACGCTGTCCTTGCTGCGAATCACATTCTCCGGCAGGTTGTAGGCGCCTACTTCCGCTGTTGTCACCATGCTTTTCTCAATGACCTCGCCGGCCTTAATGTCTTTTGCGACGCGGACGATCTCCGCCTTTTTGCTGATGCCCTGATTGAAAAGGGGCGTGATGCCGAAGCAGATCACAAGCGCCACGATGATGCAAATGACGCCAATAACTGTCCGATTCTTAAAAATACCCATAATAGAATGAAACCTCCTGTGAAGTACGCGGTGGTAAAGCCCACCGCGAGAAATGGCGCCAGCGGATAGCTGGCCGGCTTATCTGTTTTTCCTCCGAGCTTCCTCACGATGGTCGCCGCAAGCCAGAACAGGGCAAAGCAAACTAAGGCCAGCACTAAGCCGTCAGCGCCTTTTGTGGGTCCGAGGGTAAAACAAGAGGCGGCAATGAGGAACACATCCCCCATGCCGCCTCTGTCTTTCATTGATGCGATGAAAAATGGAATTGCGAGACCTGTGCCAAGAAGCTGGATGGGGCTGAAATCAATCAGCCCCACCGCGGCGACGGCGGCGCACACGCTGTACGATATCGTCCGGCTTTTTATGTCGGTCACAGCGGCTGACGCAAGCAGAGAGATAAATACTACCGCCTGCAGGACGGGCAGCACATCAGTCAAGATTTCCGGCGTAGTCGAACATACCCTCGATGCGCTCCTTCAGCGTGGGCATGACCACATCTCCGAACAAGGCGTAGAGGCCGGCCAGCAGGAGTGCGCCGAGGACAACGGCAATCAGAATTTTGACCGCCGTGTCGATGTAACCCTCGCCGGAAGCGCCGGCAGTCAGCGCACGCTTGACGTAGCCGAAGGGATTGGTGCGGAAGACCTGCCACGCGATAGCGGCGCGGGTAGCAGCGGTGCGGATATTGGAGACGATTTTCTTGATCAGCTTTTTCATTGTGAGATTTCCTCCTGTAAAAAATGTTTGAGTTACATGGACATCTTAGGCGCGGTGCTCTGCGCCTGCTGGGATACGCTGGGTGCGCTCTTTTGCGACTGAGCCTGTGCCTGGTGAAGCGCCTGATCGTAGGCGCCGAGAACGGCGGAATCAAACTGCATTCGGGATTCCTTTGTACAGGGGAAGCAGATGTCTTTGTATTCGCCGTTTCCCGCCTTGTAGCCGGGGAGAGACACGAAGAGTCCTTTGGAGCCCTCCATGACCTTCACGCCGCGCACGGCGAAGGCGCCGTTGATGTCGACGGTAGCCGTGGCACGGGTGGAGCCGCTGAATTGGAGCGACTGGATGCGCACATCGAACTCAACGGGAAGCGGTGTGCGTGCCTCGGCAGGGTCTGCCTTCCTTGGGGTAGCGGACGGGGTCTGAGACTTTGCCATAGGGAATTACCTCCTTCAATTGGTTTTAAAGAATAAAAATGCGCCCGTCCGGGCGCTGGGGTTACATCGTCATTTGCATTGTTTGTGTCTGCTGTGGCTGGCTGAAGGATATCTCCCGAAAGCCTGTACGGTCACAGTAATGAAACTCACTGCCGGACTCGTCATACAGCTCCACCACATCGGATATAGCCATGGGATGACCGTTGAATCCGGGCTGCGGTGTGCTGAACTTGTCGTAGATACCTTCGAGGTCGTTTGTATCGACCTGACCGTCATAGACCGGCGCATACTGCGCGGGGGTGGGTTCTCCAAACTTACGCACCATGGCATCGTAGTTGATGAAGCGCATATCCACGGGTGTGTCGCTGGTAAGCTGCCAGATTCGACAGTTTTTCAGGGTCGGAGCCTCCGGGTCAAAGCCGCTCTGCTGACCGAGGACAAGCCGGTCATATATGCCGTCCCGCCACTCGGTTTCAAGATTTTGCTTTGAAAGGAACGCTTCCAGCTCGCCGGTTTGGAAGATGGTGTCGGCCACGGCTTTGCCGCTGCTGATATATCCGGCAGGGTTGCCGTAGCTGATGATACGGTTGTGCGTGTCGATATAGATTTTCGGCATTGGATTCACCTCCGTTCTAATTCATGTCCATGCCTCCCATCACGGGATCGCCGCTCTGCTTTTGCCCGGTCAGCTCCGCAAGGCGCTCTCTGGCCCATTCCGGCAGAAGCTCGTCTTTCAGAATGCCCACGAAATCCGCGCGGTTCCAGCGCGTCTGCTCACCGTCACCGAGACAGGTCGAGCGGATGGAGCGCCCTCTGGCGTGAGGCCGGCAGCCGAAGCCGTCGTGCGCGTACCAGAGCTGATCCTCCAACCGCCAGCAGCTCTCCTTGAGGATGTCGGGCGAGAGGACAAGGACACGGCCGGTATAGTCCAGCTCTCCGGTATCCGCTTCGCATTGGGTTCGGTCGAACATCCCCAGCGCCTGTATCGCCCGCCTGTACTGATCGATAAAAATGTTCAGCACGGCGGGATGGCTTGAGGCACTGATATCCGCCAGAGAGTCCTCGGGCGCGTAGACCCGCTGCGCCCAAGCCCGGTTTTCGACCGAGAAGCGACCGTCATGCTCCAGATTCTGCACCGTGTTTGCCAGCACAAACGCGGTACGCTTGTAGCCGTACTCGGCGATTACACTGGCGGCGCAGCCGGGGGCGAGGGTGCTTCCGTCGAAATCCCGACCGATAGCCCCGTCTATGGCCTTGCGGCAGGAGATGTTGGCGTCATGGCTTTTCTGCCACAGCTCCAGCTCACTGCGGTTTTGCGCGTCGCCCCTTGACCACGGGTAGAGATAGGCGTCAACCACCATAGACGATGTCCTCCACCATCAGGTGTTCCTCCAACTCGCCGAGGCAGAAGCCAAAGGAACGGAAACTCTCGACGAGATGGCGCGGCACATCCGTCAGGTCGTGTTCGTAGTCCGCCGCGCAAACACGAATCTCGCCGGATTCCTCGTCGGCGTCGCAGGTCAGCTTCGCATCTCTGGGGATACCAGCCTCGTCCAGCGCCCATCCGGGCACCAGTACATCCGGTGTGCCGAAGGAATTGATGAGTGGGCACTCCGCCTTTGTACCATCGCAGTGGTTGCAGGGTCCGCAGACCTTGGCGAGATGCGTAAGCAGTTCGGCAAAGAGCTCCTTCAGCGACTCTGCCGTTCGAATGAGTTCCATTGCCTCCATTTCGGCGGAGATCACGACTACTGCGCCCGGCAGGGTATGAATCTCCAGCGGCAGTCCGTCCAGCTCGCTGAGCTTGATGGCCGGAGCGGGAATCACAATGCCGCTTTTGTCGGGTTCCTTTACAAATTTCATTTAGTAATCCTCCTGTTCATTTTCTCTGTTGGCATAGCTGAAAAGGTTGAGCTGCTGGGGTTCGTGGCGGGCGCGTTCCTGAAGGTCGTAGTTGGCGATGAGCACCTCGGCAAACTGGCAGTTGGGGTCGTACCGCTGCTTGATGTTGTTGAGCCGGGTGACAGACTCGATCTGGATACCGGGTGCGTCGTACAGGGAACGCACGAACTCATCGTCGTTGTAGGAAAGCAGGAACTTCCCGTCAATGGAAAACAGCGCGTCCCGCAGACGGATGTGGTCAGCCTCGGTGAAGCCATCCTCGCCCACATTCTTGTAATAGCTCTCGGTTGCATGATATGGCGGGTCGCAGTAGAAAAAGCTCACCGGGCGGTCATATTGCCGGATGAGCTTTTCAAAGTCCTTGTTCTCCACAACCACTTTTGCAAGACGCCGGTGTGCCTGCTCAATGAGCGGAAAATTTGACCACATATCATGGGGCTGGCTGCCGTAGCTGGTGAGGCCGCTGGCATAGGAGTAGCGGATAACCTGATAGAACCATGATGCCTTCTGTACCGGCGTCGCGGGGCTGTCACGGGCGAGGGCGTCCCTCACCAGTTCAAAGTCCTCTCGGGAATTGATGACATACTTGAGTGCGGAGATAAGCTCTTGCGGCTTTTCGCGCACACAGCGGTAGAGATTTGCCAGCAGACCGTTGAAATCGTTGTAGACCTCGAAGTCGTTACCGGGCGGCTTGGCAAAGAGTATCCAGCCCCCGCCGCCGAACACCTCGATGTACCGTTCGTAGTAGAGCGGAAATCTCGGCAGGATCATATCCCGCAGCGCTTTCTTCCCGCCGATCCACGACATGAAGCTGTTCAGAGTTCATCACCTCCGTCCAGCGGGAGGCGGGTTTGAGCGATGTCGAAGCGTTCCAGAGCCTTTTCCAGACCACGGATCGCCGCGCTGATGCCAGAGATACGGTGCTTCATGTGTGCGATGGTGCGCCGCACTTCCAGCTCGGTTTCGGCGTAGTAGTAGCCGGTATCGTCGCTGGCAATGGGGATGCCATCCCGCCGTAGAGAGTTGACCTGCCTGCGAAGAGTAGCACCGTTAACTCCCATAGCGCGTTCCAGCTCTCTGCTGGTGGCGGCGTATTGCTCGCCGGAATGGAAGATTTCCATATATCCGGAGAGCCTATCTTTGAGCATTTTTGCCTCCTTTCCGGGCGTCGCTTCCCGAAAATGGGCATAAAAAAAGAAGGGGCCGCTTCTTTTCGGGAAACGGCCCCTTGCTTGTAATTATTTATTCTATGGTAAATGTACGCTCCTTTTCAAACGAATCTGCATAGCTTGATTGGGGATCATTGTAGAAGCGTCTGGCTTCCTCCAGCGTGACCGAATGAGTGCCAAATTTTCCGCACCACGCCAGAAAATCAAGGACACCGCCATGACCTCCATATTGGTCACCTCGTGAGGAAATTGCAGCGATGTATTCTGATAGGGTGTTCATACTGGCTTCCTCTCTGCACCCTATTCCAGCACCATGCCAGAGAAAGGCTCCATTGCGCGGTCGTACTGGGGAATCGCTCCGATCTTGGAGATGTACGCTTGCACGTCTTCCGAGAAGATAAAGCCGTGTTCTTCCATTAGCTCTACACCATATCTCTCAAAATCGAATGCTGCGGTTGCCGCATCTGAGAGCTTGACACCACTCTTTTTGAGCTCGTCCATGGCGTAGTCCTTCACCCCGGGAAGAGGCACCAGCTTATATCGGGTCAGATTCTCCGCAATATCCAACGCCTCCGCAAGCGTTGAGCAGTCCTCGTATTCCAGCGCCGCTTGATATAGCTCCATGAAATTTCGCATCCCTTGACCGCGCTCATCAAGGACAAAGCCCAGATTGTTGCCATCATAAATTAACTTCGCAATGCTGCCGTATTGCAGGACGAGATCACCGGCGCGGGGTAGACTGCACTTATAATCAACGATCAGGCATTCGTCCACACGCATTGCTTCCAGCGCGGTCAGCGCGATTTTGATTTCATCCGGCTTGCCGTCATTGGCATCCTGGTAATCTGGAAGACGTAGCCACACGCCCTCCGGGTGTCCCGCCGCAGTCAGCTTGAGTTTGACGCTCCAGTCCTCGTCTGCAAGCTGGTCGAGGTTGCGCCCGTCATAATAGTGCCAGAGACCGTTTTCGGAGATCTCGATGTAGTTACCGTCCGAGAACACGCCGGGGTGCTGCTCCATATACTTTTCCGCCAGCTTCTCGGTATCGATAAAGCCCATATATGCCGGAGATACTCCCTCGATCTCTCTCGCTACGAATGCACCGAGCCCATCCTTATTTCCGACGTCAAAGCAGATATCGCAGTCATGGATGTTCTGGACGAGATTGATCATATCCATGCTGCTCTTAGGCGGTGCGTAGACGGTCAGGCCATTCAAAATCAGATGTTCTTTGACCGAAAGCTCTGACAGCCGCTTATCCAGCCAGCGTTCCTCATCGGGCGTCATATCGGCGAGGTGCTGTGATTTAAGGAAATCGTTCATTTACATCATCTCCATTCTACCTTGTGTCTGTCCAATTATGTTGTTCCAGTATTCCGTGACCGCCTCCAGTGTCTCGTAATAATCCGGACTTTCGCCCAGCTTTGCCAGCCCGTCCAGATAATGCTGGAAGTCCATGCCACGGTCAAGCAGGAGCTGGGCCGCCGCCTGATTGCCGGTGGCGATGCAGGCGTGAAGGGCGCCGTAGTTGTCGTTGCTGATTTGCATACCCCGCTCCAGCATCCGCTCGGTGATCCAGTCGTTGTTGTTATTATGAAAAACCTGTATCACCCGACCGGCGACAGGATCGGCGTTAAAGCCCTTCTCCGCAAGGGCGATAGCAGTGTTGTAGTCGCCCTGTGTCGCCACCAGATGCAGGAGCCGTGGGTCGGCTGCCGCGATCTGCTCCGGCGTACATTGCCTGATAAGCGATTCGGCGATATGCCTGTGATTCTGATAGGCATGGCAGATGGCCTCGCCGTAGAGGGACATATCCAGCTCATGGACATGACCTTCCGCCTGTTCAGCCAGAAAAAGCACACGCTCACTCTCGCCGGTATCCACGGCTCGCTTGCAGGCGGCAAGATATGCCTCATTGGAGAAGGGCGGCGCGTCCACGAACAGCGTCATCAGCATCTTCCTGCCCACAGCGTCGGGGCGGGAGGCTGTTTCCACCAGCAGGGCGTCCACCTGCTCCAAAGCCTTGGGGTAAGCCGCTTTGAACGCCTCCAGATTCCCGTCCTGCACAGCCAGCACCGCCGCATCAAAGTCGCCGATGCGCAGAGGCCGCTGACCGACCTCATTTACAAACTCCGTGATGCTGCCGGTCATGCGGCGTAGGAGCTGCTCCGTGCCGGTGGTCTGCGCAAGCAGGCTTTCCCGCTGGGCGATGAGCGCGTCGATGAGGAGCCTCTGTTCGGCGGGGTTCAGGTGTACGACGATGCCTGTGTCCTCCGGTGTATCGCCCAGCTTCACATATCTGGCATAGCTGCCGTGGTCGCCGTGGAACGCCTTTGTGATGGCCGAGCTGATGAGGAACATCCTGTCCATATCCGCGCCGGTGTCTCCGAGCGTCTTGCCGGTGATGAAGCTCTTGGTCACGGGTTTGTTGTCCTCGTACCATTTGAGGTACACGTCGAGGTAGATGCCCTCGCTGGAGCCGTAGTCGGTGGTGACGAAGATATCCGCGCCGGCCGGTATCTCCTTGCCGTTTTCCCACTCCATGCCCAGCTCGAAGTATTCGTCCGGCAGGTATCCGAGGCTGTCCAGCCGCTGCTTGAGCTCGGCGAACACCTCCTGTGCCGTGCGCTGGCCTGTCCGGGTAAGCATGCGTGGGTTATCCGGGGCGGGCTGCCATATCTCCAAGGGGATCGCTTTCATTTACATCATCTCCATTCCGCCATGTTCCGGCTGTTCTATCGTGGTCTGTATTGGCTGGTGGTCGCTTCGCTTGACAAGGCCGTATTGCGAAATGGCAGCGTTGTCGCGTTTCATCAAAGCCATGCCGTAGCTGTGCAGATTGGTGAACTGCGCCAGAAGCGCCGCGTCCTCGTCTGGCATCATGAGCTTCATCTCGTCCAGCGCCAGCTCATAAAAACTGCTGATTTTCTCATTGAACAGGAACTCGTCCGTGTGACCGGCAAGCAGAACCGCTTTCTCCAGCGAGTTACAGCCCGTGGCGTACAGCACCGCCTTGTACTTTCGTACCGGCTTGTCGCCCATGCTCTGGAGCATTTCCGCAAAGTCGTTGACCGTCTCGATGTCGCTAATGCCAATGGCCGCCATAAGCTGTGGGATGCGACAGTCCACACAGGCGTGATAGGATGTTTTCGGCAGTTCGGCGCAGGGCAGCCCCACACGGCTCCCATCCGCCAGCTCCAGAAGTATCTGGTAGTCCGGCGTGCCGACCCGAAAGCTCATATCCTTGTAGACCTCGTTCAGCTCGCTGTGCTGCACCACATAACCGTGTTCGGTGAAAACGCCGCCCTCGCATTGACGCATCTCTTTGCCAATATAGACAAAATTGAGCATATTGAAGGTGTTTTCCGGCAGAGCATCTACAGAGGAAAGGAATCCGTTTTCTGCATAAAATCTGCCGAGAGCTTCGTCATTGAGCGCACCCTCCACCACATGACAGCAGTCGGTACTGTAGGCGAGGTCGATGAGCTTGCCCAGGGAGATGGGGCCATCTTTCTTGGCGATCTCCATATTTAATAGCCCCTCAAAGGCTGCGCTCTGCCGGTCGTCAAGCTCCGAGAGCTTCTGGCACAGGACATTCAGCTCAACAATGTTGTCTGCGTCGGTGATATACGGCTCCATGTACTCAAAGGCGTGGTAATCCGAGACCTCAAAGTACATCTCGTCGCCCTGCTGGACGCGCGCCTTGTCCAGCGCGTCGAAAAGCTCTAAGGGCATGGCGGGGAGCGACAGATTTGCACACGCCTCGCTGTACGGAGCGTTTGCCTTGGCGATATAGATATCCATAATCTTATCCAAGGGTCATCCCTCCCATCTGCGGAGCTGCCTGCTCGTAGGCTTTCGGGTCCGCGCCGGGGACCGTCCATCCGTGCATAGAGCCGCACTCCATCGCCTGCCGCTGCGCCTCGGTCACGCCGAGGCGCTCATTGTTGTAGTCGGCCAGCTCTTGATTGCGTACCTTGTCGCCGGTATCCCAATCGGAGGGACAATAGCCGCTCTCGCCGCGCCTGATGCAAATGAGGTCGCCGGTGGAGGCGAGGACGGAAAAGCACATCTCCGGCAGCCCATCGGCCAACTTGATACCGAACTGCTCATCCTCCGTCTGGATGCTCCAGCCGTCGTACTGCCAGAGGTGGGCGTTGAGCTCGCCCCCGTTGCTGAGCCGGATTTCTCTCTGCTCGAAGCCTTCGCCGAAGCCGTCTGACGCCTGTCCTCCGACAAAATCTTTGAACGTTTCCAGCTCGGCCGGCGTAAGCTCGCCGATGACCTTGCACTCAGCCACGCCCCACAGCCGGTTGTTGCGAGTTTCCACGGAGAAGGTGAAGGACTGCACCTTCTGGTTGACGGCATCGTCCTCTCCGTAGTAATGCATGAGGCCGCGGTCTGTTTCCTCCGGCATACGCTCCCGCTGGATGGCGGCGGCGATGTTGTCGGCGTATTCCACCGCGGCATAGCTGTCCAGCTCGGTCGGTTCGTTCTCCAGATCGCCCCACTGATTGCGCTCGAAAACATCTGCGGTCATGGGCATATATAGCTTGAGCAGATGCGTTTCGGGCGGCAGGACGGAGAAGCTGTCCTCTCCGATGACGAGGCCAAGCGCGCGGCCGTTGTCCCAAGCGCAATGGAAAGTTCCAATGTCATCGATGTTGGTCAGAGTACCCATAGTGCCGGGTTCCACCGGGTGATAAGGGTCTTTCATCTCTCTGAGCTTGATCCTGCTGCCCACGGGATACTGCTCCCGCAGGAACTTCAGCCATCTTTCGTCCATATTACATTCCTCCTAATGTCATAGTCGGGCCGGATTGCTCCAGTCCCGCGATGCCGAGCTGCAATCGGACGTTGGCCTCTTGAATGACGCTGTCCTGCGCGAACCGGGGATTCTCCCGCCAGCCTTCATCTAACTGCGTTTCCCCGTCATGCGTGATCGCCATATAAATGGTGGACACCGCGTCCTTGGTGACGCACAGCCGCTTCTCCGTACAGCCAAGACCATTGAAGTGGTCGATTGCGCCGGTGAGAGAGCTGAAACCGTGCCGCTTTTCGCCTTTGCAGCAGAAGTTCTCCATTACGAACCAGTCATAGGTGTGCGGGAGATCAGGGTTTTCCGCATCCAGCAGCGCCTTGCGCCCTTTTTCGGTCAGGCCGTAATCCTCCAGCGGGCGTGGGTTTTCCTCGCCAAACATATCGTAGAGGATATCGTCCACAGCCTTTCGCACCTGCGGATCGTCTGTCAGCACTTCATACTGAAAGCCGGAGGTGGGTTTGTACGGCAGCTCGTTCTTGACCACTTGAAGGAAGATGGCGGGGTCGGTATAGGCCAGCGTTTCGCCGCTGGCGAAGGACACCTTGCCGATGATCGGCGCCGTGGCCTGCTGAAGCTGCGCCTTATCGTAGGCGTAGATGTAGGAGTAGTCCCCGCCGTTGGGGAAGACCCTCATGCAGTAGGTGTGGGCGTCGGTTTCCAGCTTGAAGGCATAGGTGTCCGGGCGGTACCGATCCACCATCTTTGCGTCCTCATGCTCATAGCAGAAGGAACGCGCCGCCGACAGGTCGCCCAGCATTCCTTTCTCCCGCAGGGTGTTTACAAGCTCATCGAACTCGTCCTTGAACGCCTGCGTTTTCAGTTCCGGCCGGTGGTCGTCCCACGAGGAAACGGTGAAGCGGCCGCCTTGGTCGAAATAGAAGCGGAAGTGGCCGATGCAGCCCAGCTCCGCATCCTTCTCCGCGCCTTGGCTGAAAAAGAGCGCCCCCTCATCCTCTGAGGCGGCGCACATCTGGTACTTATTCGGTTCTGGATAGATGAGACCTCGTTCATCGCAGAATTCTTCGAGGGTAAGAGATTCCCCAAGAAAGTCCAGCCGGCCTTTCAGCCTGCGGAAACCCTCCTTGGGGATCGTGACGGGCTCGTGAGTGAGAATGGTTCCGGCGTGATTGACTGTGACATTTGGTTCGACCGTCACAGGCTCGCCGGGGTCATAGTCGCTGCCGCGCAGGTCGTAGGCGTACCAGCCCTCCGGCACGGTAGCCCTGTCGATGCGGGAATTGGTGAACAGCGCCGGTATGCCGAACAACTCGACATACTCAAAATCTTCTTCTCTGGCGTTTACGCTCATGGAGCATCACTCCTTTCGGTTTTATAGCTACACAACATACCACAGGGTGCGGAGGATAGCTATCTATTCTTGCGAACACGTGGTTTGAATGGTATACTCATCTCATCGACAACTCGTAAGTTTGAAGAGGAGAAGAATATGAAAAAGAGGGTAGCTGTGATTGCCGCAGCAGCATTGATAATCGGCCTACTTGTATGGCGGTTTTGGCCGCACTCACTTTCTTCCGTCATTTGTGTTGAAAAAAGTGTGGTTACCAACATTGCATGCTCGGCGAGCATAGGCGGCGTTGAAAACGGAAAGCCATACATCAACTCCTACACGCTCAGTGAACTATCGCCGCAAGATGATGGTTTTGAAGAAATTATGGAGATACTGGATTCGTCAAACTATCGCCAAGATTTTCGCAATTTGTTGCCGTGGAGTATTGATAACATTGGTTCTGACGGAGCGAAGGAACTCCTGGCCGCCGATGTGGTTTTCGTATGGGGAAGTGGAGAAAACGAAAGCTGTTTCATGTCGATGCACGGTGAAAGCATGATCGCCGTTTCTTCAGGGACTGAGTCTGGTCTTAAGGTGTATCATTCAACGAACCGTGAAATGTTGGATACATTGGCAGAGTATTTGAAAACACACGGAAACAAAGCATAATCGGCACTAATCAATTCCGGTTTATCGAGCAGATAAGTATGCCGCAGACAGAGGGATTCTGTCTGCGGCATTTCTATCATCGCATCTCCATGCCGCCCATTGCCTGTGTTTCAAATGGCGCGCTCAGCCTGCGGATATGGCCGAACTCGGTTCTGACCGCACCGTCCTCACGCATCCATTCAGCGCCGAAGGATTCGTAATCCATGAAGCCGTCAATGGCGTTGATGATGGCCTCATCAGCTCCGAGGCGCTCCAGAACCATGTGCCCGTATTCCTCTTTGTCGGCGGGAACGCGCTCGTAATCGTCAAGGTCGATGGCTATATTCAGCGCCGCTTGGAATGTGCCGGGGCGCTCGGCCTCCAGCGCGGCGAGGCATTTGAGCATTTCACCGTCCGTCCGGCTCATCTGCTCGATAGCCTGCGCCAGCTCGTTGGCGTCCTCCACCGTGATGCAGTCCTGCGGCATCATAGTCGCAAAGTACGGGAACACATAATCGACTGTGACGATCTGGGCTTCGGCAAACTCACTGATGCCAAGTCTCTGTTTTGTTCTTTCCAGCGCCTCATCGGTAGCCGGGAGTGTCAGGGCCGTGTCGGTGGCGGCCTGATGTCCACCATGAGATGCTCTGAGGCGCAGCAGGATCGTGCTTTTCTGCTTCTGCTCGGGTTCCGTGCGGAGAAACTGCTCGGGCAGCTCGCTCCTTCGCACCACATATCCGGCGGGGCAGTACGCGCCGCCGTGGTCGGCGTAAAACTCTGAGCCGATCCTTGCGTAATCCAGATACGGACGTACCTCGTCATAGAACGGCTTGATTCCGTTCTCCACCAGATACCCGCCAAGCTCGCGGTCACAGGTCACGTCCAAAAGTATCTCGTATCTTTCAATATTCTCCGCGACCTCGATAACATTATCGAGGCTGTTGATGGATTCCGAATCCAGCGCGCCGGAGAAGGTCTTGAGTTGCCGCGTGTCCATGTCCTCCAAGCGTTCAGCGAGGCGTTGGAGCTTATCGAGCTGGCCGGGCGCGTCGACCTCGGTGTTGTAGGTATAGGAATAAAGGTTGGGAACGTCGCAGGCAACATCCACGATGCTGGTGGGGGCATCTGTGCTAATGGCGTCCAGCTCCGAGAACGCCTCTCTGATCTCATCCGGGGATGCGGGGAGCTGCAAATATACGCCCTCATCGTCATTGACGCGGGTCAGGTGCAGCGTGATCATTCCATGCCTCCCATCTGAAAGTCCAGCCGCTCGCTGGATACGCCGCCCATAACCTCGTCCATGGAGACGAAACCATGATAGGCCACATAACCCCGGCAGTTGAACTCGCCATCTTCCTGGGCCATACGCTGCTCTCCGTATTTGGCGAAGTCATAGTATTCGGAGAGGCTTTCGTCATAGTCGAAGCGGCCGGACTCTTGTATCATATATCTGCCGTAATCCGCAGACGTCTGCACATTGGGAACAAAGTCGAACAGGTCGAGCTGACCCGCCAGATTTTTGATCTGCTCCGCAGTTTCCGGCTTCGCCAGAGAAACGACTGCGGCCAGCTTTGTAATATCAGCCGGGGACAGCTCGGACAGCTCCGCGCACATTTCATTGAGCGAGGTCAGCGTTTCGTTCTCCATGTCCAGCGCCGCGTCGATCTCCTCCGGCAGACAGCTCCCCTGAAACCGAAGCCGCATATCCGCATAGATATCAACGCCGGCGCGGTGCATGGTGCGCTCAATCTGTGCTTGCGCCATAGGTAGAAGGAAATATGCGGTGTTCTTTGTGTCCTCCGGCTCTGCGGCATGAGTCATCTCGACCTCCAGCAGACTTGCTTCGTAGCAGTATTCGGGGAAGTTTCGCCCGGTATAGAGCTGCGCCAGCTCCATGCCGTTGTCATAGACCACGCCGAAGGGCGTTACACGGCCAACCTCGTAGTCGATGAGCTCCCTTGCGATCTTGCTTCCGTCGATACGGTTTAGCTCATCGACGGAGGCGCAGCCTCCCTGCATGGTCAGATAGTGGCTTCGGCCAAGCCGATCGAGGTCGTTGAAGTCCGTGATGACCGTGACCTGCTGGCTGCAGAAGGTCAGATTGATAAGCTCGTCCACGCCACACAGGTTGAGTCGGGAGGCCATGCCCTGAAACTGCGTCGCCTCGTAGTCATCGAAGCTGTCCAGCCGCTTGGCGAGGTAATCCAGCTCGTCAAGGTTGACCGTCGTTCCCTCAATGCACTTGAGGACAGGATAATTGCCGGCCATCTCGTCTATTTTGCAGTCGCGTGTGAGAGCGTCGCCGATCTCCAACGGTCTGAGAAGCTCCAGAACGGAGTCATAGTCCTCGCGTTTGATGGGGAACGGGATGGTAGCGACACCGTATTCGGGGTGTCGGGCATTCCCTAAAACTGCGCTAAAAATCATAGTTGGCCTCCTTTACATCGTCATGTCCATGCCCATCCAAGCGCTTTCCTCGTCGGGTGGTGGTATCTGCGGTATCCGGTCGCTGGAGAGCATATCCACAAGGAACTGTATGCCGCCGAACTCCAGTGCCGCTTGGGACGCCTCGCTAAAGCTGGCGTATTGATGCTCCGTTTTCTGTGTGAACAGCGCCTCGCCTATGTGGGGGATGGCGCCCTCGTAGGTTCCCGCGGTCAGCTTTCCGTCCGGGGAGAGGCGCATATAGATTCCATTCTCGCCGCCGGTGTAGTAGAGTGCGCCGCGGCCGTTGAGTCTTGTGATTTCGTCCTCGACCCAGCGATATTCGCTGCTCGCAGTGACCTTTAGCCAGTGTTCAAACTCTTTTTGATTCATATTGCTTTTCCTTTCTCCAAACTGAAAACGACCTCTCCGTATCTCGCCAGAAGGAGCGCAGTCACGATAAGTCGGAATGCTTTGCCGCCGACCAGCTCCGGGTATGCGAGATCATCTATCGTGATGCCGGCGCTTCCGGTGATGATAGTTTTCACTGCCTGATACACGGCGTACTGCTCCGCACAGATCCCTCTCAGCCGGACTCTCTCAAAGTCGATTCCATCTTCATGCACGAACGGCAGTACTCTGTCCATGAGTTCATCATAGGCAGTCAACAAAAAAACAGCCGCTATCAGGCTGTCAGGCATATTGGGGTATGCAGACCGCCACTTGATCCAGCGGCGATGGTGAAGGTCATTCAGGAAAAGCCCGGAGGTTCGCTCCATATATGCGCGAAGGCGCTTTCGCAGCTTTGTAGCCTGCTTCTGCTGAAAGCATTCCGCGATAAGCTGCCGTAGACTGATTGTGCCTGCGGACGCTCGTTCTATCAGATACCCGCATTCGCTCAGCGGGCAGGGGCGGCCGGTGAAGCAGGCGCAGTATTCGCAGTCCACTTCCTCTGGCGTGTTTTTTTCGATTTTCAAAACATATCCTTGTCCTCTCTGTCTGTGATTCGGGGGAGACATCATCAGCCGCTCATAAAAGCGCAGCGGTGTGTCCCACATGAAATATCTGCTCATCGTGTGCTTCCTCCAAAAGCAAAGCGGTGGAGTCTTATCGCCCCACCGCTACATCGTTTGTTCAAAGTTTTGCTGCTGATCCGCCTTGATGTCTACATCCGGCAGAATGTCCCCGATCCGCTCCCGCACCTGCTCCAGCAGCTTATCTTCCTCGTAGGTGCGTATCTCAGATCCTTGACCGTCCAGCACCTGTCCGGCACAGCGGTACATTTCCACCAGCATCTCGTCAGGGAAGATGAGCGTTTTATCAACCAGGCCTGCCCGTAAAGCAAAATCCTGTTTTGCGGCAGCATAATCATTGCAGCAATAATGGCCATGTGTCAGGCCGGTTTTGTTATATGTCCATTCCCATGTGGTAAACTGAACGCCATACTTGCTTTCCATACCGCCAAAAACGTAGCCATTGAACTCCGCCAACAGTTTGTACGGGTCGCTGAGACTAACCGCTTTTAGCGGAGGAGCGTTCTTCATCAGTTCCATATATTCATGTACTTCGGCGGCAATCGCTCCAGCCCTGTGATAAAGCTCGTTTGCAATCGGATCGTCTATGGATTCCTTACGGACTCGTATTCCGCCGCCCGGAGTGACTATGCCGACCTCACGCCCATCCAAAAGAACGGGGAGTCGGTCATCCTCCGACGCGGCGCAATCGATATGCTCCCGCCGGAAACGCAGCGCCAGTTCGTCGAAATAGCCGGCGCCCTTTTTGATCTCACTGTTCTGCATATCTGCTTCAACTCCTTTTCGTTTATATTTTCGCAGTTTCTGTATATGTTTTGGTCTGTAGCAAAATATGATACAGACCTCGGCCACGGGAAATTTCTCGGAAAATGAAAAAGGGCGCTGACTTGGTTGGCTGTGTGTAGCCATTGAGTCAGCGCCCTTTTTTTCATGAGGTGTGAGTGTTTTGTGGGAGATACAAAAATAGCGCCCTTTTTGAAACTTTAGGCATTTCAAAAAGGGCGCCGGTAAAAGTGAATATGTGGGGTGTTCAGATCCAAGCAGTCGAGCTGGGCAAGCCTTTCGGATCTTTTGGTTAACAAGAAAATCGACAGGCAAAAAATGCCCCAAAAACGGCGATCCCACTGGCTTTTTGCCAGTGGGATCTATACCGTCAATGCTTTCTGGAGCTGGTAGCCGGACTTGAACCGGCGACCTGCTGATTACGAATCAGCTGCTCTACCAACTGAGCCATACCAGCATATGCGCTTGTGAGAAATACCTTCCAAGCGGGGATATTTTATCATATCTGCCGCCCCTTTGTCAATAGGCGGCGTCAATAAATCTTACATGATATGCAGAGATATTACAGATGATATGCAGAGATATTACGGATTCTCTATTGCAATTGTTTGTTTTTATTGCTATAATTAAAAAGCATAATTATGTATATTGGAAAGGAACCCATCCTATGAAAAAAGTCGACTATATGACACCGTCCAGAAATGACAACGGTGAATATTCACATAACTATATGGAACATATCGTAAAACGGAAACCCACCTTTCGGGTTTCCCTGTGGAAAGCGCTCATTGTATTGGCAGTTATCATCGCAAATTTGCTTTTGCTGATCATAACCGTGAAAGTACCTGCCTTGATGATCTTTCCGTGGTTTTTATCCGGTGTGTTTGTATGGTGGGTGTACCGCTTTTTCAACGTGGAATATGAATATGTCATGGCAAGCGGCGAAATTGACGTAGACATGATTTACGGTAAAAAACAACGAAAAAGAATGGTCTCGGTGAAAATCAATGAAATGGAACTCATTGCACCCCTTTCTGATCAGTCTGCTTCCCGCTGTAGCGATCCTTCCATCCAAAAACGGTTTACCGCACTTTCCTCAGCCGATGCGCCCGATGGATACTTTGCCATCTTTCATCACCCCAAACACGGAAAATCCGTCTTGTTTTTCGAAGTACCCAACAAAGCTAAAAATATATTAAAATACTACAATTCCTCCAATTTCGTGATTCTCAAATAAAGGAGATAAAACCTTGAAAACATTTTTTAGGAACTATCTTTCCCTCCTGTTGCTGTTGGCACTCCTGATCAGCACCCTCCCATTCCGGGTGTCTGCGGAAAGTGATGACTATTCCCTTTGCCTGAACGAGGGAAATGTTTTGATCAGTCAGGGTTCCGGTGCCAACACCATGGATATCCAGCACGGGACTGCACTTTATCAAGGGATTCCCGCCTCTGCGAAAGTGTACATATACGGAACGGGAAACTATACCTCCAACGTCATCCGGATCACAGGAGACATTGCCGTCAATCTGACCATTTCGGGCGTGCGGATTTCTTCCTCGAAACTACGTGCCCCCATTGAGATTCGGGATTTAGCTACCCTCAACCTCACCGTCACTGGTGATAACGTGCTGATTGCGCCGGATTATATGGCGGCTTTGCAAGTCAATAAAAAAACCACCCTAAATCTGACGGGCAGCGGTTCTCTGTATGTCCAGGGCGGAACGGAAGCTGCCGGTATCGGCGGCGGCTGGACCATGGACGCGGTCAGTGCCGATGCAGGAACCATTCGTTTGGGCGGCAGCGGAAAACTGTATGCCTATGGCGGCAATTACGGTGCAGGCATCGGCGGCGGCAACTACGGTGTGCCCAAAAATGTCATCATTGAATCTTCCGTTTTGGTACTCGCCACCGGCGGTACCGATTCCGCCGGCATCGGCGGCGGTGCCAATGCCAATAGCGGCAGCATATTGATTCAAGGAAAAAGCCATGTGGAAGCCATCGGCGGTTTTAACGGCGGCGCAGGCATCGGCTCGGGCCATGCCGGAACGGCCACTTCGATCAAAATCATCGGGGAAGCATTGGTGCGGGCACAGGCGTCCGCGGGGGGTGCAGCTATCGGATGCGGTTCCATCGGCAGTGTCCGTACCATTATTTTAGGCGGTTCTGCGGTCATTTCCGCTCAAAGCAGCACCTCGGCAGCGGCCATCGGCGGCGGTAATAACGCCAACGTTGCCGCCTTAACCATCAAAGAGTCCGCAAAAGTATATGCCATCGGTGGATCCAGCTCGGCCGGTATCGGTACTGGTCCCAACGGACAAATTTCCACATTGCTGATCCAAGGCAGTGCCCAGATAAGAGCCTTTGGCGGCATCAACGGCTCCGGTATCGGCTGTGGTGAAAAAGGCACCCTGGTTTCCATCGTTATTTCCGATCATGCCAATGTGCAGGCAAGCGGCGGCTATAACGGTGCCGGAATCGGTAGCGGCTATATGGCAAAAGTATCCGCTATCACTGTAAAAGACAATGCGCAAATTTTGGCTTTTGGCGGCAAACATGCCGCAGGTATCGGCGGCGGCAGCAAAGCCAATACCACCCAGTTTACCTTTCAGGATAACGCCAATGTGGTGGCACACGGCGGCAACTTCGGTCCGGGCATTGGAAACGGTGCTCGTTCCACCAAAGATGAAGCCATTTCATCCACTGTCATTGTAATTTCCGATAAAAGCAAACTTACCGCATACGGCGGTTCTCTGGCAGCGGGCGTCGGCGGCGGAACCAATGCCGCAGGTGCCAGCGTCACCATGAAAGATTCTTGTTCCGTCACATCCATTCCCAATAATAAAGTTGCCCAGATATTGAAAGACTTGACGGTCATCACCCTGGGTGAGCAAACGGCACAGCAGCAAACACCCCAACCCAAAGAAGGGGAAAACCCTCCCCAATCCTATCCCGCCGATGTGAAATCCCCCACATTGAAAGCATCTTTGATTTCCGCCTCTGCCACGGCGAAAGCCGGTATTCAAAGCAGTACCAAATTTGCCGGTGCCAATCTTTCCATGTCAGAATTCATCTCTTCGGAAACAAAATTGTTCCTCATTGCCACCCTCTATCCCCACTACGAAAAAGAGATCATCGATACATCCACCTCGGACACCTATTCGGAAGGCGGTCACAAAGCCTCCTCGGTAGGCGCAGGTGCCGGATGCTTCATTGAAGGCAGCTTGATCATGCAGGGCAGTTCCTCCTTGAACGAAAAGCGCGGCGAGTTAACGGTGACCTTGGATTACTGCGCGGATACTATGGAAAATCAAACCTATTCCGTCGCCAGCAATGAAAAATTCACCTTGACCACGCCACCTACCCGGCTTGGCTATGCCTTTGAGGGATGGTATGATTCGGCGGATTACAAACATGCGGTGTCCGGTACCGTGAAGATCACCGATAACCGAACTTTCTATGCCAAATGGGCAAAACTCAGCGATTCCTTGGAAAATATGCAGCCCCCTCTCCCCGATGCAACGCAAAAAAAACACTATACCTTTGCTTTGTATGACAACGAATTAAAAAACACTTACTACACCATCACCGCCGGTATGCTTCCTACAGGATTGGAACTGGATTCCCGTACCGGTGTGATCAGCGGTATCCCCACTGCGGCGGGTGAGTATTTGTTTGCCATCACGATTGAACATATGAATGAAAAAGGCGATATGGTTTCCGAAGAGGATCCTGCCATTTATTCCCTATCGGTCTACAGTGAAAACACCTATTTGTTTTCCATCACCACCGGTTCAATTAAAGGAGCCCACACGGCTTCCAAGGTGTATGTTTCATTTTACTATGTAGATCGGTTCACCAATCTCCAATACATCAGTGAAGAAGTCAACCTCACCGAACAATTGAGCCATTCATACAGCTCTCCCTTGAAAGCAGGAGAAACACAGTTCTTTGAATATACATTCCCTGCTGAAGTGGGCGAACCGATGGAAATATATTTGCGCCTCGAAGGTAAGGACGGATGGTATTGTGAAAGCATTTCCATCGAATGTTCCGGAAACAACATGGTGAAGGCATTTAAACAGAACTTTACGGTCAATGACTGGTACGGCGAACCGGACGGCGGCGGCTTCTGGTCCAACGGCGGATGGTTGCTGTTGATTTTCCTCCTTCTGGCAGCAGGTGCAGGCGGATTTTTGCTCTATGTGAAACAAAACCGGAAGAAAAAGAAACCGATCAGAAGAAAAGCATAATTTGTACGCGTAAAGAATAACATGCAACAGCCCACAGAAACGGTATTCTGCGGGCTGTGTTGTTTATCTTTGGAATCGGATTATATCATGGTAGGTATCGATGGCATATTGATCGGTCATGCCGGAGATGTAACAGAGAATGGCACGATAATAGCTTTTTTCATCGGCAGGGTCAAATACAGCTTTGTTCTGCTGGGTGGGTTTGCGGGGCAGTGTCCAGTAATCTTTCAGCCAAGCTAAAAAACGGCGGGAAGCATCCCCGTAATCTTCTTCCATTTTTTCTAAGTTTTTCACAGTGCTTTCCCCATCAAAAACACTTTTGAAGGTTTCATACACGGTTTTTAAGATCAAACCGAAGTATTTATCTGCCTGCAATATGCGGGGGCATGCGTAAATATACTGGGTATTGAATTCTTTGATCATATCAATAACCTGCGCGCCTTTATGAGAAAAAGACACCCCGTTCTCCGGTGAAGAGGTTTCACATAGATCCGTTACCAGATAATGAATCAAAATGGTGTTATTGATTTTATCTCCCGTCAAACTGGATAGCTTTTCGCACAAAAGGGTTAACGTATCGGGATGGAGCACCCGCAAAGCCAGGGCATCTTCAATATCTCTGCCTACATAAGAAATTTTATCGGCTAATTTTACCACGCACCCTTCAAAGGTGAAGGGGGCAAACTGGTTGGGTTTTTCATATAAGGACAAATCGATGGCTTCCTCCCGGGGAAACAAACCGTTGTCATCCACTTCGCCGCAATGGGACACAATGCCGTCCCGGACCGCATAGGTCAGGTTGAGATTTTGTCTGTCCCGTCGGAAATCTTCCAACAGTTCCAGGGAATCCACCAGAAACAATCCGTGCTTTTCATGCCACAACGAGTGACCCAAATCCCGGATGGACAACTCATTCAATGCCCTCTCCCCTTTGTGACCAAAAGGAGGATGACCCAAGTCGTGGGCCACCGAAATGGCCTTGGTCAATTCGGTGTTCAATCCCAAATAGTTTGCCACGGTATAGCTAAGGGATTCGACGTGATTGACATGTTCAATGCGGGTACAGATGTGATCGTTTTGGGGGGAATAAAAGGCCTGTGTTTTGTGTTTCAGACGGCGAAATGCCGCTGCATGAATAATGCGGGTATAATCCCGTCCGAAAGGCGTGCGGATCTCCCCTTCCCGCTCATACAAGGGACGCTCTCTGGCAGTCATTTGTTCATACTGAGGATGCGTTGGGAGGGATGCAAATTCTTTCAAAGAGTCCTTCATGGTTTTCTCTCCTTATTGCTATGAGCAGCCAAAGATAGTTTTGAAGCGAACAAAGTAACGATAAGTACCTCGGCGCCAAAGATACAATCCGTCAGTACATAGGAGCCATAGGCACCCTCCCGAATCATGGCAATGATAAAAGAGGACAGCCAATACAAAACATAGGACGCAAAGTTCAACAGGACAGTGTTCCACATGTTTTTCGTATAGCGGCTCATAAACCAACCATATAAAAATGAGAGTAAAATATACACCAGCGGGTAAAATAAGACGACCAAAACATATCGGTCCGAGCATATCAAAAACAATCCAAACAGGATCATGTATCCAATATATCCCAAAAATAATGATATAATCGTACGAAACTTATCCACAAACATCCCTCCGAATCACACATATTTTACCATAAAACAACCTGCATTACAAGACAAATCCCTTGAGAACAAATTCATTTTGTGAACATTTTGTAAATTTTAAAATTGACAAAAAAATGGCTTTTGGCTGTTGCAAAACAAAAGAACTTATGATATACTACTCAGGAAATTCACACACAGAAGATGGGCGGACTTGGTTCGACCAGTGGGTTGTGACCGCAAAAAACCGATTCTGTGGTGGTAAAAACCAAAGGAGGACATAATAATGTCAATTATTTCCATGAAGCAACTGCTCGAAGCCGGCGTGCATTTCGGGCACCAAACCAGAAGATGGAACCCCAAGATGGCGGAATACATCTTCACCCAGAGAAACGGTATTTATATCATCGACCTGCAAAAAACCGTAAAGAAAGTGGAAGAAGCCTATAACTTCGTCCGCGACGTCGCCATGGATGGCGGCGCTCTCCTCTTTGTCGGAACCAAGAAGCAGGCACAGGACGCCATCAAAGAAGAGGCCGAAAGAGCCGGCATGTTCTATGTGATCAATCGTTGGCCCGGTGGTATGCTGACCAACTTCAAGACCATTAAAAAGAGTCTTGCCCGATTGAATCAGCTGTACAAATTCGAGGAAGACGGCACCTTTGACCGTCTGCCCAAGAAAGAAGTTCTGGCCCTGAAAAAAGAAATCGCCAACCTGGAGAAAAACCTCGGCGGTATCAAGAACATGACCCAGCTTCCCGCTGCCGTGTTCATTGTTGACCCTAGAAAAGAAAGAAATGCTGTTGCTGAAGCCAAAAAATTGGGTATACCGATTGTGGCTATCGTGGACACCAACTGTGATCCCGATGAAGTTGACTATGTGATTCCCGGTAACGATGACGCCATCCGCGCCATCCGTTTGATCGCTTCCGTGATGACCGACGCTGTCATGGAAGGGCATCAGGGAGAACAGCACAATGAAGCAGACGCCGAGGATGCTTCCGAAGAAGAAAACGCCACTGAAGCCGAATAAGGAGGTACCACAATGGCAAACATTACCGCACAAGCTGTACAAAGTTTAAGAGCCAAAACCGGTATTGGTATGATGGACTGCAAACGCGCCCTGGTGGAAGCCAACGGGAACGAAGAAGAAGCCATTAAGCTTCTCCGGGAAAAAGGCCTTGCCGTAGCCGCAAAAAAATCCAGCCGTATTGCCGCAGAAGGCATTGTTGATATCATGACCACCGAAGACAACAAATGCGCCGCCATGATCGAAGTTAATATCGAAACAGACTTTGCCGCAAAAAACGAAACGTTCGGCGCGTTTGTTAAAGATTTGCTGCACGTTATCCTGCAGCACAGACCCGCCGATCTTAACGCTTTACTTGCTCTTCCCTTCAACGCCGACATGACCGTGGACGCCGCCGTAAAAGACAAAATCTTTACCATCGGCGAAAACCTGTCCATCCGTCGCTTTGTAATCATTGAAGGCGAGCTTGCCACCTACATTCATGGCAAAGGCACCATAGGTGTGATCGTGAAAATGGCGGATTCCTCCGTGGCATCCAACCCCGCGTTCGCCGAAGCTGCCAAAAACGTAGCGTTGCAGATTGCGGCTGCCAGCCCCGCAGTTCCCACCTATCTGGATCAATCCCATGTTCCCGCTTCCGTTCTGGATAGTGAAAAAGAAATCATCACCGCTCAAATAAAATCCAACGAAGCCAACGCAAAGAAACCCGCCAATATCATTGAAAAGATGGTTGTAGGCAAACTGGGTAAGTACTATGAGCAGTATTGTTTGCTACAGCAGGCTTACGTGAAGGAAGACGGTATGACTGTTGAACAGTATTTGGGCTCCCTGTCCAAAGAACTGGGCGACTCCGTTTCCGTTTCCTCTTTCGTCCGTTATGAAAAAGGTGAAGGTCTGGAAAAGAAAGAAGACGACTTCGCAGCCGAAGTAGAAAGACTGACCAAAGGCGAGTAAAGCCGGGAATCATAAGGCATAAGCCGTTGGGCTTATGCCTTATTTACTAATTTAGGTATATTTAAGTAAAACATCTTTACAAATTCATGAAAATTGAGTAAAATAGTAGTATTCATATTGAGTGGGGTGTTATTATGGCGCAGACCCGATACAAACGCGTTCTGATTAAATTATCCGGAGAGGCTTTGGCAAAAGACGTGGAAAACTCCACTCGGATTATCAATTTTGATTTTTTGCATCAAGTGTGCACCGAAATCAAGCATTGCCGCGACCTGGGAACGCAGATTGCCATCGTTATCGGTGCCGGCAACATTTGGCGAGGTGCCCGAAACACAGGCGTGGAACGTGTCCGTGCGGATCACATGGGGATGCTGGCAACCACCATCAACGCCCTGGCGATGCAGGATATGCTGGAAAAACTGGATGTGCCGGCATCTGTACTCAGTGCCATTGAGATGAAAGAAGTGGCAGAACCTTTCACGCAAGCCCGGGCTTTGAAGCATTTGAATCAGGGGGATGTGGTGATTTTCTCCTGCGGCACTGGTTGCCCCTATTTTTCTACCGATACGGCTGCGGTGCTTCGCGCTGCCGAAATGCGGGCGGATGTCATATTACTGGCAAAAAACATCGATGCCGTATACACCGCCGATCCCCACAAGGACCCTTCAGCCCAAAGGTTGGAACATATTTCCTTTGATGATGTTTATCATAACAAATTGGACGTGATCGATCGGGCGGCAGCGGCGTTCATGATGCAAAACCGGATTCCTCTGGTTGTATTTGGTCTGAAGGATCCCCATAATATTGTCCGCGCCGTATGCGGAGAAAAAATCGGAACCCTTGTGGACTGAAATAAAAACATAGAATGGTGAATAGAATTTGAAAGGTGGTAATTTTATGAAACTCGACACTACAATGTATGAAGACAAAATGAAAAAAACGATTTCCGCTTTGGAAAGTGAATTCAAAACCATCCGGGCGGGCCGTGCCAACCCTGCTCTGCTGGACAAAATTATGATACCTTACTATGGAACCCCCACCCAGATCGGCTCGGTTGCTGAAATCCGTGTGCCCGATGCCCGGAATATCGTCATTTCCCCCTGGGAAACCAAGATTTTGAAAGACATTGAAAAAGCGATTCAGACCTCCGATTTGGGAATCAATCCCATCAACGACGGTAAACTCATTCGTTTGACTTTCCCCCCACTGACCGAGGAGAGAAGAAAAGATATTACGAAACAATTGGCAAAAATGGGCGAAGATGCGAAAGTGGCACTGCGCAACATCCGCAGAGATGCCAACGATACGTCCAAGGAAATGAAGAAAAAAGGCGAGATGACCGAAGATGAATTGAAGCAAAGCGAAAAAGCCATTCAGGATCTCACCGACAAGTATACAAAAGTTGTTGATGGCGTAGTTGACGTCAAAAACAAAGAAATCATGCAAGTCTGATGCGTATTTTTTCTGCAAGAAAAAAGGAGAGCTACGATCAAAATCTCCCTTTGCCCCGTCATATCGGTATCATCATGGACGGAAACGGCAGATGGGCGACCAAGCGCAACCTCCCCCGCTCGGTGGGACACCGCCGCGGCTCCATTGTATTTGAAACTCTGATTCAATACTGCATTGATATCGGTATTGAAGTGGTCACGGTGTACGCTTTCTCAACAGAAAACTGGCGCAGGCCCAAAGAAGAAGTGGATGGTATCATGCAGCTTTTGGTGGAAAATTTAAGAAAATGGCTGGATGATGATCGGGAAAACAACATGCGTATGCGTTTCATTGGGGATTTGTCTCTTTTTTCTGATGAAACCCATACACTCATCGATGAAGTGATTCAAAAATCGGCGCGTTTTCAACAACAGCTGAACATTGCCATCAATTACGGTTCCCGCGCGGAATTGGTCAGAGCGTTCAATCTGCTTAAAGACAAAGAAGGCCCTCTTGCCGAGACGGACATTTCCAACGCCCTGTATACCTACGGTCAGCCTGACCCCGATTTAATCATTCGACCCGGCGGCGAAGTGCGTATTTCTAATTTCATGCTGTGGCAATCGGCATATGCCGAGTACTTTTTTACCGAAAAACTCTGGCCGGATTTTACCAAGCATGATATCGATGAAGCCATTGCCTATTTCCAAAGCAAAAAAAGACGGTTCGGCGGATTGGACGACAACCGTTCATCTGTCAACCTGTGAGGTCAACTATGAAACAGCGCATTATCACTGCAGTGGTAGCCGTAGCACTATTCCTTCCCGTTTTGTACTTTTCCCATACCGTTGTTTGGGAAATCGTGATGGGACTTTTTGCCATCATTGGCACAGTGGAGGTCATTCGCTGTATCGGCATGGAAAACAAGCTTTGGCTTGTGATTCCCGCCTTGGCATACAGCGTGTCGTTGCCTTGTCTGACCCTGGTGTTTGATGATCCCCTATCCCTTCACACCGCCCTTTTACTTGCCACCCTCCTGTATTTATTTGTACTTTTATTTGCAGGTGTTTTTCATATCAAAGAACTGCCCACCCATGTATACGCTACCCTGTTTACCTTATCTGTTTACGTGGTGCTGCCGTTTGTGGCTCTTATTTGCCTGCGCAGAGCGAATCACGGATTGTATCTGTGCATCTTGGTATTCGTGGCCTCCTGGATTACCGACACTTTTGCGTATTTTACAGGCTACTTTTTGGGAAAACATAAACTGGCTCCCTTTGTCAGCCCCAAAAAAACCATTGAAGGATCTATTGGCGGTACGTTGTTTGCCATCGGCGGCTGTATGGGGTACGGTGCTCTCATCGGAACGGCCGATTCTGCCGTCATCCCCCATTATTTGGCTCTCGCCGTGGTGGGTTTAATTCTCAGCATCGTTTCCCAATTGGGAGATTTGGCTGCTTCAGCGGTAAAAAGAAGCTACGGGATTAAAGATTACGGCAAGTTGTTCCCCGGTCACGGCGGAATTTTGGATCGCTTTGATAGCGTCATTGCCGTCTCTGCCTTTCTTTGGATTCTCAACGAGATGCCCGGCATATTTCGAATTTTCACCTTTGCATAAGGAGATATTCATTTGACAGATACTATACAATCCGTTGTACTTTTGGGATCTACCGGTTCTATCGGCAAACAGACTTTGGAGGTACTTCCCTGTATTCACAAACACGTGGAAGCAATATCGGGAAATGAGAATGTGTCGCTTTTGGAGAATCAAATTCGGGCACATTCTCCCCGTTTTTGTGCTGTTGGCAACGAAAAAGCCGCCCGGGATTTGCAACTTCGTGTGGCAGATACGAATTGTAAACTGTTTGTGGGAAACGACGGCATTTGTGAGATGATTTCCCGGAGTGTTTCTCCTCTGGTGGTCAATGCCCTGCTTGGCAGATGCGGCATTCGTCCCACCTTGGTAGCAATGGAACACAAAAAGAACGTGGCCATGGCAAACAAGGAACCCATCGTGGCAGCTGGTGATTTTCTACTCAAACGAGCCAAAGAAGAGGGTGTCATGATCATCCCGGTGGACAGCGAGCATTCCGCCATTTTTCAATGTCTGGATACGGCACATAATCACCCCCGGTTCATTCGCCGCTTGATCCTCACTGCTTCCGGAGGTCCTTTTTTCGGAAAGAACCGGGAGGATTTGGTTTCCATCACCCCGGCACAAGCGGTTACCCATCCCACCTGGAACATGGGCAAGAAAATCTCGGTGGATTCCGCCACCTTGATGAACAAAGGCCTGGAACTCATCGAAGCCGTTCGCCTGTTCGGGGTGGACGCCGATTGTGTGGAAGTCACCGTCCATCGACAAAGCATCGTCCATTCCATGGTGGAATTTACCGATGCCTCTGTTTTGGCACAATTGGGTCATCCCGACATGCGCCATTGCATCCAATTTGCACTGACCTATCCCGAACGTTGTGAGAACCTGTGCAAACCCATGGATTTTACAGATTCTTTTTCTCTGACTTTTCAGCCCGTGGATGAAAACACGTTTTCACTCTTGCCCCTGGCGCGTCATGCGGTGAAACGGGGGGGAACCGCCCCTGCCGTGATGAACGCAGCCAACGAGGCCGCCGTGGCATTGTTTTTGGAAAACAAACTCTCATTCACTGACATTTTTGATTTAGTCACTGCCTGTACGGTACAACATAAGGCGGTCCCTGTTACAAACCTTGACATGCTGGAACAGGTGCAAGACGAAGCGGCAGAATTCATCCTGAATTCTGCCTTCAAAAGGAGGTAATTCCCATCGGTATCGTGATTGCTATTCTCATTTTTTCCTTGATTATTTTTCTCCATGAACTCGGGCATTTCGTAGCCGCCCGGTGCTGCAACATTACGGTGGAAGAATTCGCCATCGGAATGGGACCCAAAATTCTATCCCGCAAAAGCAAAAAGTCAGGTACCGTGTATTCCTGGCGGCTCTTCCCTATTGGCGGTTTCACTGCCATGAAAGGGGAAAATGAAGAAGTAGACGACGAACATGCCTTTAATAATCGCCCCTGGTGGCAGCGTCTGATCGTATTGCTGGCGGGTGCTTTGACCAACATCTTGTCCGCTTTTTTGGTGATGGCAGTGATTGTTCTTTCTCAAGAGCACTTTGGCTCCACCACCATTCACAGCTTTCCCCCCGATGAAAAAGGCAACATGACTTCTTCCCAGACATCGGGTTTGGAACCCGGGGACACCATTCTTAAAGTCGGTAATCGTACCATCCACGTCTGGACGGAACTGGCATATGCCATTGTCCATGACGGCATTGAGCCCCTGGATATCACGGTTAATCGCAACGGGGAAGTCAAAGTGATCAAAAATGTGGTGTTTCCCACCACGGTGGAAGACGGCATAAAATGTGGTATGGTGGATTTCAAGATCTATGGAATGAAAAAA
>ENA-UOOH01000327-UOOH01000327.1-fermentation-metagenome-genome-assembly--contig:-NODE-327-length-56891-cov-11.345045_pt1 | contig 56891 bp, 69 predicted proteins | sample MGYA00245778_ERZ724025 | MGnify/ENA primary metagenome ERZ724025 (study PRJEB28704, sample SAMN03018313) | fermentation metagenome | biome: anthropogenic terrestrial biome; feature: soil; material... | reverse complement strand
GAGCATACGGTTCATACCCGTAGTGTCAGGGGTTCAAATCCCTTCGCCGCTACCAAAAAGTTCAGGTAAGGAGTGGGAGAAAATCTCACTCCTTTTAATATATGCATATATTGGGTAAAATGTTTAAGAAGGCTTTGGGAAAACCCCTAATTAAGGAAGAGGAAAGGTGAAAAGAGATGGGAAAAGCGAAATACGAAAGGACCAAACCGCACCTAAACATTGGAACGATAGGACACGTTGACCATGGCAAGACGACCTTGACTGCGGCTATAACGTTGGCATTGTCCAAAGTAGGAGGAGCCGTAGCCACCAGTTATGATTCAATAGACAAAGCCCCGGAAGAAAGAGAAAGAGGCATTACGATAAATACCTCCCACGTAGAATACCAGACCGAAACGAGACACTATGCCCATGTAGACTGCCCGGGGCATGCTGACTATATCAAGAACATGATAACCGGAGCCGCCCAGATGGACGGATCCATACTGGTAGTATCAGCAGCCGACGGCCCGATGCCCCAGACCAGAGAGCATATCCTGCTGTCCAGACAAGTAGGGGTGCACTACATGGTAATATTCATGAACAAAATCGACCTGGTGGATGACGATGAACTGCTGGAACTGGTAGAAATGGAAATAAGAGAACTCTTAAGCGCCTACGAATTTCCTGGCGACGATATACCTGTTGTCATGGGATCAGCCACCAAAGCCCTGGCATGCGGATGTGGCGAAAGAGACTGCGAATGGTGCGGACGTATATGGCAGTTGATGGATGCCGTAGACGAATACATTCCCTTACCGGAAAGACCTACCGATAAACCATTCCTGATGCCGATAGAAGACGTCTTTACGATAACCGGACGCGGCACCGTGGTAACGGGCAGAGTGGAGAGGGGTCAGGTTAAAGTCGGGGACGAAGTAGCCATAGTAGGAATGAGAGAAGAGATAAAAAAACACGTAGTAACCGGCGTAGAAATGTTTAGGAAACTATTAGACTATGCAGAGGCAGGAGACAACATCGGCACCCTATTAAGAGGACTGGACCGCAAAGATGTAGAAAGAGGCATGGTGCTGGCGAAACCGGGCAGCATCAAACCGTTAACCGAATTTCATGCCGAAGTATATGTGCTGTCCAAAGAAGAAGGCGGTAGACACACCCCGTTCTTCGGGGGCTATCGTCCGCAGTTCTACTTCCGTACTACCGATGTAACCGGAGTTATTCAATTACCCGAAGGAGTAGAAATGGTAATGCCGGGCGACAACATCCAGATGTCCATAAGCCTGATTACCCCGATAGCGATAGAAGAAGGACTAAGATTTGCTATCCGCGAAGGTGGAAGAACTGTAGGTTCCGGAGTTGTTACCAGTATTGATGGGTAAAGAAGGTTCCGGTCCCCGCTGCTCGATAATTGGAGTTTAAGGTGGAGTTGTTGACATATAATAATGCAATGTGCTAGAGTATTGTAGTATTTTTGCGCACAGGATGGAGGTGTCGTGGTGAGGGTTGGAATTACATTAGCGTGTACTGAATGCAAACAGCGTAACTATAGAACCACCAAGGACAAAAAACAGAACACCGAGAAAATGGAAGTTAGAAAGCATTGTAAATTTTGCAATGCTCATACCGTTCACAAAGAGACTAAGTAAACGTGGGGGAGTGAGTTATATTGGCGAAGGACAGTGTCTCCACGGGAAACGCGAGCAACATTAAAAACTGGTGGAATAGTGGTAAACAATATTTTACCGGAGTGTATAATGAATTAAAAAAGGTCCATTGGCCGGGCCGAGTGCAGTTAATAGGTTATACCGGTGTGGTATTATTATCAGTAGCCATTGTTGCATTGATATTATGGCTTTTTGATAGTGGGCTTTCCTTTTTGCTGGAAAGGCTAACCAAGGTTTTTGCATAAAGAGGAGATGGTTCTAATTACCACCGAAGAGCAATTAACCCCGGATAAGTATTCTGATATGGCCGATGATAGCCCTGAAACCGAGATTAATCAAACGGAAAAGAAGGGTGAATGGTATGTGGTGCATACCTATTCTGGCTATGAAAACAAAATAAAGGTGGATCTTACCAAACGCGTTGAATCCATGAACATGCAGGATAAAATATTCGATATAATTATTCCGGAAGAACAGGAAGTCGAATACAAGGGCGGTAAAAAGAAGGTAACCACCAAAAGGGTATTCCCCGGTTATGTAATTGTGAATATGATCATGACTGAAGATTCATGGTACGTGGTTCACCATACGCCTGGAGTAACCGGATTCGTTGGCAGCGGTACCAAGCCTATCGCTTTACAAGATGACGAGATTAATAAGATACTCACCCAAATGGGCCTCATGGGCAAAAAACCGCGGGTGATCAACCTTGAGATTGGGGAAAATATACGCGTCAATAGCGGCCCCTTTGAGAATTTCGAAGGAGTGGTAAAAGAGCTGCTGTTGGATCGTGGTAAGGTAAGGGTTAATATTTCCATGTTTGGCAGGGAGACTCCTGTAGAACTGGATTATGAACAAATCAATAAAATATAAGGAGGTGTAACAATGGCCAAAAAGGTTAAGGATAAAGTTAAGCTTCAGATAGCAGCAGGCAAAGCGACGCCGGCACCGCCAGTGGGACCTGCTCTGGGTCAATTTGGAGTAAACATAATGGGATTTTGTAAAGAGTATAACGCCAAAACCGCCAACCAAGCAGGATATATCGTGCCGGTAGAAATAACCATCTACGAAGACCGTTCTTTTACTTTTGAATTAAAATCGCCGCCTGCTTCAGATCTTTTGAAAAAAGCAGCCAGTTTGGAAAAGGGATCCGGTGACCCAAAGAAGAATAAAGTGGGCAAGGTTCCTCGTGCCAAACTACTGGAGATAGCCGAAGCCAAGAAAGCAGACTTAAACGCTGCCGACATGGATGCAGCCGTAAAAATGATTGAAGGTACAGCGCGTAGCATGGGATTGGAAGTTATTGATTAGAATGACCCCCGTCTAAATTTGAAGCAAGCTTAATATGGCTATAGAATTGTTGCAGTAATGCGCTTACACATCGTGGGAGGATAATATCCGAATAACCACAGGGAGGTTTAATGATGAAAAGAGGAAAAGCTTACAAAGAGGCAGTAGCTAAGATAGAAAAAGATCGATTATATGAGCCGGTTGAAGCACTAAAACTGGTTAAAGAGATGGGAACTGCCAAATTCGACGAGACCGTTGAGGCTCATGTGAAATTGGGCGTAGATCCGCGCCATGCTGATCAGCAGGTTAGAGGAACCGTTAGTTTACCTCATGGAACCGGCAAAACCCTTAGAGTATTAGTTTTTGCTAAAGGCGAGAAAGTTAAAGAAGCCGAACAGGCTGGAGCCGACTATGTAGGTGCCGAGGATTTTGCGGAGAAAATCCAGGGGGGTTGGTTTGATTTCGATGTAGCCGTTGCTACCCCTGATATGATGTCGGTGGTTGGTAAACTGGGTAAGATATTGGGCCCCAGAGGCTTGATGCCTAACCCCAAAGCAGGAACCGTAACATTTGATATAGAGCGTACCATAACGGAACTTAAAGCCGGCCGGATAGAATACAGGATCGATAAGACCTCCATCATACACGTTCCAATTGGAAGGGTATCATTTGAGGTTGAGAAACTGGAAGACAATCTGAATGCCTTTGCCGAAGCTCTAATTAAGGCCAAACCAGCTGCAGCTAAAGGCCAGTATATGCGTTCGGTTAACATCTGTTCCACGATGGGACCTGCTGTTAAGGTTAACCCGCTGATATTAATTGCAGCTAACAAGTAACCTAAATCGTTCTTTTATTAAAAAGAAAATACAAACTGTAGACAGCCGGTGGCGAAAGCCTTAAAAACTGATTGCCCGCTGAGGTTTATGAAGATAATGACTGTTCGCCTTGTATAAGGGGGGCAGTTTAAAGACCTCTGCGCGACTGTTAGCAGGGGTTTTTTAATGGAGATTTTATTTTTAATGCGAGGAGTTGTTATTTGCATTGAGTCGGAGTACAGGTACTCTGGATGCAAAAGCGGAAGGAACTATACTACATCCTCCAGTTAATAAAATAAGTCATTAATAATTGCAAAATTTAGCCAAGGGGGTGAGAAATGAATGTCCAGGATTGATGAAAAAAAACAGGTAGTAGAAGAGATCAAGCAAAAGCTGGAAGCAGCATCGCTAGTAGTGTGCACTGATTATCGGGGTCTTAATGTGGTACAGGTTACTGAATTAAGAAACAAACTGCGGGTACCTGGAGTGGAATATCGGGTTTTAAAAAATACCATGTTCCGTTTTGCCCTGCAGCAAGCCGGGTATGAGAACATAGCCGGTCAGATAACAGGCCCTAATGCCGTCATTTTTAGCAATGAGGATCCAGTTGGACCCGCCAAAACCATCACTGATTTTGCCAAGACCAATAAGCAATTAGAGATTACGTTAGGTATTCTGGAAGGCAAGTATTTGTCACCGGACGAAATCAAAAACCTGGCACAACTGCCGAACCGAGAGGTTCTATTGGGACAGGTGGTTGGTACCATGCAGGCTCCGATTACTTCCTTTGTAAGGGTATTAAATGCAAACCTAACGGGATTAGTCAGGGCGCTGGACGGAATCAGGGAGCAAAAGCAAGCTGGCTAGAATATTGCGTCTTGATTAAAACCGTAAACGAGTAAAGACCTGCAGCATATCAAGTAAAATAATGTAATAAATATAGGGAGGTTATTAATAATGAGTAAAGTACAGGATGTTATCGAAATCGTAAAGGGCCTGACCGTTCTGGAACTGTCAGAATTAGTTAAAGCATTAGAAGAGGAATTCGGTGTTAGCGCAGCTGCACCAGTGGCAGTCGCCGCTGCTGCTCCTGTTGCTGCCGCTGCTGCAGAAGAGCAGACCGAATTTGATGTAATATTAACCGGTGTAGGAGACAAGAAAATAAATGTTATCAAGGTAGTAAGAGAGATTACCGCTCTGGGGCTGAAAGAAGCCAAAGCACTGGTTGATGAAGCTCCCAAAGCAGTGAAGGAAAAAATCACCAAAGAAGAGGCCAATGAAATTAAAGCCAAGTTAGAAGAAGCAGGAGCAAGCGTCGAAGTAAAATAATAAATGCACAAAAAAGGAGTGTTGCTGGCAATGCTCCTTTTTTGTGCATTTTATTGGTAAAGGCTGGCGGGCTGTTATAAAATTAGGTATAGACGCTAAAAAGAAGGGAAAGGATTAATTATGAGGAGAAATGTTTTCCTGCTCAACATATTAATGCTGGTTTTCCTGTTTGCTTTACCTCGGATAGGTACAGCAAGTGAGGCCGAATGGCAAATAAAATGGGAATTCATCACGGGAACAAACTTGTTGGATGTCGCCAACCTGGTAACCACCCTGCCAATAGAGGTTTTATTGCTGGGGATGGTTATACTGTTGCTGAGCCCGCTGTTGGTGTTCATCTATATGTTACGCCGCATGAAGAAAGTGGAGCGGTTAATTGAGGAGGAATATGCAGCTGAAATTAGGGAAGTCATGCAAAACGAGATAGCGGAGCAAAACGATGAGCACAGACCGGACTAAATATTTATTTTAGAATATCTATTATGATATCTTGACCACTGAAACTAGTTATGCTAACATTAATAATTGCCATTCAAGCTGTTTCAATGGTAAAGTATGTCTATTGACTTTGTAATATAGATTTTAAATAAAAAGCGAGGTTTAACGTTGGGCCCCGCTTTTCACGCTTTTGCTAATTATGATAAAGGGGTGGTTTAATGGCTCATATTGAACAATATGGGAGTTCCCAGAGGCTCACTTATTCTCAAATCAAAGAGGTAATAGAGCTGCCCAATCTAATTCAGATTCAACTAAGCTCTTACGAGTGGTTTTTAAAGGAGGGCTTGCGTACAGCTCTAAAGGAAGTATTCCCAATATCAGATTTCAGTGGTAATTTGGAGCTTGATTTCGTCGACTACAGCCGTGGTGAACCCAAATATTCTGTTTTAGAGTGCAAGGAGAGAGATGTCAGTTATCAGGCCCCATTGAAACTAAAAGTAAGGCTAACCGATAAGGAAAATGGGGAAATTAAAGAATCTGAAGTTTATATGGGTGATCTTCCCCTTATGACCGAAAATGGAACCTTCATTATCAACGGTGCCGAAAGGGTGGTTGTAAGCCAATTAGTTAAATCACCGGGTGTCTATTTCAATGAGAAGCTTGATTTAGCTGGGAACTCATTGTTTGGGGCTACAGTTATTCCCAACCGGGGGGCCTGGTTTGAACTGGAGATGGACAGCGCCGGGCTGATTTATACCCGCATAGACAAGACCAGAAAAATTCCAGTCACAGTCCTTTTGCGAACGCTGGGTTATGAAAGCAACGAAGCTATTTTAGAACTATATGATAATCATGAGGCGATTGAGAAAACTCTGGAAAAAGACACTGCCACCAATAAAAAGGAGGCATTGATTGAGTTTTACCGTCGGCTTAGACCGGGCGAAATGGCCACCGAGGATGCTGCCCAACAGTTGCTGAAGAACTTGTTCTTTGATCCCCGGCGTTATGACATGGCTGTGGTGGGCAGATATAAGGTAAACAAAAAATTAGGCTTGAATATACCGGTGGAAACACGCTATCTGACCGTAGAAGATATTACGAGTACTATCGGCTACATATTGAAGCTAATTGACGGTGAAGGTAAAACCGACGTAATTGATCACCTGGGCAACCGCAGATTGCGTTCCATTGGGGAACTGCTGCAAAATCAATTCCGTACCGGTCTGGTGCGGATGGAACGGGTGGTGCGAGAGCGGATGAGCATCCACGATGTGGAGACGATTACTCCTCAGGTGCTGATCAATATACGACCTATAACAGCTGCGGTCAAGGAATTCTTTGGCAGTTCGCAGTTATCACAATTTATGGATCAGACTAATCCCTTGGCTGAGCTCACTCATAAAAGACGCTTGAGTGCTTTGGGACCAGGCGGTTTAACAAGGGAAAGGGCAGGTTTCCAGGTCCGCGACGTACATCATTCTCATTACGGCCGAGTATGCCCTATAGAGACCCCAGAAGGTCCTAATATCGGATTAATTGGGTCGCTGGCTACCTATGGCCGGGTCAACGACTTTGGTTTTATTGAAACCCCTTATCGCAAGGTGGATAAAAAAACAGGCCGGGTAATGAATGAGATTGTCTATCTGACTGCCGATGAAGAAGATGAGTATTATGTAGCCCAGGCTAACGCGCCGCTGGATGAGAAGGGGTATTTTAAAGAAGACCGGGCGGAAGTAAGGTATTTTGAAGACATCCTGGAATTACCCATCAATCAGATAGACTACATGGACGTTTCTCCTAAACAGGTATTTAGTGTAGCTACCTCGCTAATTCCATTTTTAGAAAATGACGATGCCAACCGCGCTTTAATGGGCGCCAACATGCAGCGCCAGGCAGTTCCTGTCGTTAAAACCGAAGCTCCGATTGTAGGTACCGGTCTGGAATATAAGGCTGCCAAAGACTCGGGGGCAGTAGTGATTGCCCGCAAAGCCGGGAAGGTTAAGAAAGTAAGCGCCTCTCGGATTATACTGGAGACAAATGATGGTGAAACAATTCAATATCCTCTGCTGAAGTTTATGCGCTCTAACCAGGGAACCTGTTATAATCAGAGGCCGATTGTCGAGGTGGGACAGAGGGTAGAAGCTGACACGATAATTGCTGATGGGCCCAGTACTGATAATGGCGAACTCGCACTGGGACGTAATATTCTGGTAGCTTTCATGCCCTGGGAGGGCTATAACTATGAGGATGCTATTCTTATATCGGAAAAAGTAGTGAAAGAAGATGTATTCACCTCCATTCATATAGAAGAGTATGAATGCGAAGCAAGGGATACCAAACTGGGGCCTGAGGAAATAACCCGGGATATTCCCAATGTATCGGAAGAAATGTTGAAAAACCTCGACGATCAGGGAGTTATCCGGGTAGGAGCCGAAGTGAGGCCTGATGATATTCTAGTGGGCAAGGTTACCCCCAAAGGGGAAACTGAATTAACTCCTGAAGAAAGGCTTCTGAGAGCTATTTTTGGTGAGAAAGCCCGGGAAGTAAGGGACTCCTCACTGCGGGTTCCCCATGGTGAAGCCGGTAAAATTGTGGCGGTTAAACGTTTTTCTCGCGAAAATGGGGATGAATTACCTCCTGGAGTGAACCGCCTGGTCAGGGTATATATTGCCCAGAAGAGAAAAATCTCTGAAGGCGACAAAATGGCGGGACGCCATGGGAACAAAGGGGTAATATCTAGGATACTTCCGGAAGAAGATATGCCTTTCCTGGACGACGGAACCCCTATTCAAATTGTATTAAATCCCCTTGGAGTACCATCCCGTATGAACATAGGACAGATATTGGAATGTCACATGGGGTGGGTTGCCAAAGAGCTGGGATACAAGATAGCAACCCCCATATTTGATGGCGCCACTGAAGAAGATATTAATGAATTACGTGTTAAAGCAGGACTGCCGATGAACGGGAAGGCAATACTAAGGGATGGCCGTACGGGGGAACCCTTTGATCATGAGGTAACCGTAGGCTATGTGTATATGCTGAAACTGGCTCATCTGGTTGATGATAAAATCCATGCCCGTTCCATTGGCCCTTATTCACTGGTCACCCAGCAACCCCTGGGGGGGAAGGCTCAGTTTGGTGGACAGAGGTTTGGAGAAATGGAAGTATGGGCCCTGGAAGCATACGGAGCTGCCTATACCTTGCAGGAAATACTTACCGTGAAATCCGATGATGTAGTGGGGAGACTTAAGACTTATGAATCGATCGTGAAAGGTGAAAACATACCCGAACCAGGTGTACCCGAGGGATTTAAGGTTTTAATTAAGGAACTACAGAGCCTTTCTTTGGATATTAGAATGCTGGGAGCCAACAACAGCGAAGTTCAGATAAAAGATGTCAACGTGGATGTAAACGAACAAGAAAAGGCCAGGGAATTAGGAATGGAAATACCGGAAGGTACCGTCAGCGCCGGGGGGAATGTTGCTCAGGCACTGAGCCAACAGGTTAACAGCGTTGATTATGGTATGAACAATGAAGATGAAGAAGATAAAGAGCTGGATGATACTGTTAAGTAAGGGGTATCATCCCTTGGTAATGAGAACGCTAATAATTTTACGGTAAGAAAACATAAACATTCAGGTACAGATAATCTTCTGGAAGGGAGAGCATGATTTGTCAGACATAAATAATTTTGAGCGGATCAAAATATCCCTGGCTTCTCCGGAACAAATACGCTCATGGAGCAGCGGCGAGGTAAAAAAACCCGAAACAATAAACTATAGAACCTTACGGCCGGAAAAAGAAGGTCTGTTTTGCGAAAAAATATTTGGGCCCGTCAAAGACTGGGAATGCCATTGTGGGAAATACAAACGGGTAAGACATCGTGGCATAGTTTGTGATCGTTGTGGAGTTGAAGTGACTACCTCCAAGGTCAGAAGGGAGCGCATGGGGCACATTGAGCTGGCAGCACCCGTGTGCCACATCTGGTATTTGAAGGGGATACCAAGTCGTATGGGGTTGCTGTTGGACATGTCACCCAAGGTGTTGGAGAAAGTAATTTATTTTGTCAATTACATCGTTATAGATCCCGGAGATACACCCTTACTTAAGAAACAGCTGCTAAATGAGCGGGAATACCGGGAAAATCGAGATAGATATGGCGACAGCTTTGTTGCCTCCATAGGAGCAGAAGCAGTTAAAGAACTCCTGGCGGAAGTAGAGCTGGAAAATATGTCTCATGAACTAAAAGAAGAGATTACCAACACTACCGGACAAAGAAAAGGCCGCGCTATTAAACGACTGGAGGTTACAGAATCCTTCCGTTTATCCACCAATAATCCTGAGTGGATGATACTGGATGTTCTACCGGTGATTCCGCCGGAATTGAGACCTATGGTGCAGTTAGATGGCGGGCGTTTCGCCACTTCAGATTTAAACGATCTATATCGCCGCGTGATTAATCGTAACAATCGCCTCAAGAGATTATTAGATCTGGGGGCGCCTGATATTATAGTCAGAAATGAAAAACGCATGCTGCAGGAAGCAGTCGACGCCCTCATAGATAATGGCCGCCGGGGAAGACCGGTTACCGGGCCTGGCAACCGACCTCTCAAATCCTTGAGCGATATGCTCAAAGGAAAACAGGGCAGATTCCGCCAGAACCTGCTCGGGAAAAGGGTCGATTACTCAGGCAGGTCGGTTATTGTAGTAGGGCCGCAACTAAAGATGTACCAGTGCGGTTTACCTAAAGAAATGGCCCTGGAGTTGTTTAAACCATTTGTAATGAAGAAATTAGTTGATCGAGGCATTGCCTCCAATATCAAAAGTGCTAAAAAGATGGTAGAAAGAGGACGGGAAGAAGTTTGGGACATACTGGACGGGGTTATTAAGGAGCATCCAGTTATGCTCAACCGTGCTCCCACTTTGCATCGTCTGGGAATTCAAGCATTCGAGCCGGTGTTGGTTGAAGGAAGAGCCTTGCAACTGCACCCCCTGGTTTGTACTGCTTATAATGCGGATTTTGATGGTGACCAGATGGCGGTGCATGTGCCGCTATCAGCCGAAGCGCAAGCTGAATGCCGTCTGCTGATGTTAGCGAGCAATAATATTTTAAATCCCAAAGATGGTAAACCCGTATGCACACCTACCCAGGACATAGTCATTGGAATTTACTATCTCACTTATATGAGTAAAGCTGATTGGGCAAATGAGAAACCCCGTGCTTTCAGTAGTGCTGCTGAAGCTCAAATGGCCTATGAGATGAACAATATTAGTCTGCATCAAAAGATTAAGGTAAAAATGAAAATGCCTCAGAAGCAGACTGCTGAAACCCGTAATAACCAAGTCGAGGCGGTTGACTGTTTGCTGGAAACATCAGTGGGCCGGGTTATTTTTAATGAGGTTATCCCCGATAGTATGGGATTTTACGATGAGGTAATTGACAAGAAGAAAATGGGTAATGTTGTTTATGATTGTTACCGCCTGGAAGGAAATGCCAGGACAGCCGAAATGCTGGACGGCATTAAGAGATTGGGATACAAATACTCGACCAAGGCCGGAATCAGCGTAGGGGTTACTGATTTTGAAACTCCACCGGAAAAAACGCAGATACTTTCAGAAGCGGATGATGCTGTTGATTACATTGAAGCTGATTTCCAGGTTGGATTGATCAACGAGGATGAAAGGCATAATCAGGTGGTTGAAATCTGGAGCCAGGCTACCGATGATGTAACTGATGCTTTGAAAAAACATCTTGATGAAGATAACCCGGTTTTCATGATGGCTACCTCAGGAGCGCGTGGTAACTTCCAGCAAATACGTCAGCTGGCGGGTATGCGTGGCCTTATGGCTGACCCCTCGGGTAAAATCATAGATCTTCCTATTAAGGCTAACTTCCGCGAAGGCTTGACCGTATTGGAATACTTTATATCCACTCACGGGGCTCGCAAAGGGCTGGCGGATACTGCGCTGCGAACTGCTGACTCAGGCTATCTTACCCGCCGACTGGTAGACGTATCTCAGGATGTCATTGTCCGGGAAGATGACTGTGAATCCGCCGAAGGCATTTGGGTGCAGAAAATCATGGAAGGATCACAGCTGATTGAACCTTTGCATCAGAGAATTATCGGCCGGGTAGCGGTTGACAGCATACTGCATCCCGAAACTGGTGAAGTGCTGGTGGAAGAGAACCAGATGATAGATGATGACACGGGTTACAGGATTGAACGCGCAGGAATTGAACGAGTCAAAATAAGAACTACACTTACCTGTAAAACCAAACATGGAGTTTGCACCAAATGTTATGGCCGCAACCTGGCCACCGGGTATGATGTAGAAATAGGTGAAGCAGTAGGGACGCTGGCGGCCCAGTCCATTGGCGAACCGGGAACCCAGTTAACCATGCGTACCTTCCATACCGGCGGGGTCGCAGGGGAAGATATTACCCGGGGTCTGCCCCGAGTAGAGGAACTTTTTGAAGTTCGTAAACCAAAAGGTCAGGCGGTGGTGGCTGAAGCTTCCGGTAAAGTGCGTTTCGGTGAAAACAAAGGCCGTCGTGAAGTGGAAGTTATGGGTGAAAATGAAGAAATGTTAGGCGCCTATCCGGTACATTATGGATCCCGGCTCAAAATAAAAGAAGGGGATATGGTGGAAATAGGGGATGCCCTAACCGAAGGCCCCCTTAACCCTCATGACATACTTAAAACCCAGGGATTGCAATCAGTGCAAAGGTATATACTGCAGGAAGTACAAAAAGTGTACCGTTCCCAGGGGGTGGATATAAGCGACAAGCATATTGAAATTATGATTCGTCAGATGTTGAAAAAGGTTCGTATAGAAGACTCCGGGAATACAACCATGTTGCCGGGGGCCTTTATTGACATTTCTTATTTTGAAGAAGAAAACATGAGGGCAATTGAACAAGGCGGCTTGCCGGCGGTATGTTCACCTATGCTTCTAGGCATTACCAAGGCTTCCCTCAATACCGATTCCTTCTTATCGGCAGCATCATTCCAGGAAACCACGAAGGTGTTGACCGAGGCGGCCATAAAAGGGAAGATTGATAATTTAATTGGCCTGAAAGAAAATGTTATCATCGGTAAACTAATTCCAGCTGGTACAGGTTATTCTGTTTACCGCGATATTACCGTGGAAGACAATCCTGATTTCGTAGCCAGTGAATAATATGAGCTTACAATAAAATAATTTGACTGTAGCATGCCTTGGTGCTAAAATATTAAGGCGCGCGACCAATGCAATCGAACCGTCTCAAAAGAACCGACTTTCATGTTCAGAGGAGGTAACAGAATTGTTGCTTGATGAGATCGAGAACAGCAAGAAGGTTGTTGGCAGTAAACAGGTTAAAAAGGCGGTTATGAAAGGTTTGGCCAGAAAAGTATATCTGGCTCAGGATGCTGAACCTCATATTATTAAGCCGCTGTGCGAAATTTGCCAACAGCATGAGGTGGAAGTGCAAATGATAGAGACTATGCAAGAACTCGGTAATGCCTGTGGCATTGAAGTGGGGTCAGCAGCAGTGGCGCTTTTAAAAGAGTAATTATTTGGGGAAGGAGGTGCAGGTATGCCAACGATTAACCAGCTTGTTAGAAAAGGACGCCAGGAAGAAGAAAAAAAATCTACAGCACCCGCCCTAAAAAGCTGTCCGCAAAAAAGAGGGGTATGTACCCGTGTGTATACAACCACACCTAAAAAACCAAACTCTGCGTTACGCAAAATTGCCAGGGTAAGGTTGACCAATAGTATTGAAGTGACCTCATATATCCCTGGTATAGGCCATAATTTACAGGAGCACTCTGTGGTCCTGATTAGAGGTGGCAGGGTCAAAGATTTACCAGGAGTAAGATATCATATAATCCGAGGAACCCTTGATGCAGCCGGAGTGCAAAAACGCAATCAGGGCAGATCAAAATATGGAACTAAGCGACCTAAGAAGAAATAGAAGGGAGTCAAGCTATGCCTAGAAAAGGGCCCGTTCCCAAGAGAGATGTTTTGCCGGATCCTATATATAACAGCAAAATTTTCACCAAGCTGGTAAATCAGATAATGTGGGATGGCAAGAAGAGTTTGGCTGAAAAAATCTGCTATGAAGCCTTTGAGAAGATAGAAAAGAAAACTAGTAAGGATGCTATGCAGGTTTTTGAAGAAGCTATGAAAAACATAACTCCACTGGTTGAGGTTAAAGCCCGTCGAGTGGGTGGTGCCAACTATCAGGTTCCTGTAGAAGTAAGAGCCGACCGCAGACAGACCCTGGCCATTCGCTGGTTGGTTGGATATACTCGTAAACGTGGAGAAAAGACTATGGCTGAGCGTCTGGCGGGTGAGCTGATGGATGCTGCCAATGGCGCGGGAGGATCGGTTAAGAAAAAAGAAGATACCCACAAAATGGCCGAAGCCAACAAAGCGTTTGCCCATTATCGTTGGTAGGCCGCAGGAGTTTTTAAATGGCTTACAAATCCGATTTGAATTCGATTAGAAACATAGGCATCATGGCCCATATTGACGCTGGGAAGACGACTACCACCGAAAGAATATTGTTCTATACCGGCAGGCTCCATAGGATGGGGGAAGTAGACAAAGGGACCGCTACTATGGACTGGATGACCCAGGAACAAGAGCGGGGGATCACCATTACTTCCGCTGCTACTGCTTGTTATTGGCGCGATTGTGCTATAAATATTATCGATACACCCGGCCATGTGGACTTCACAGCTGAGGTGGAGCGGTCGTTAAGGATACTTGATGGATCAATTGGTATATTTTGTGCTGTAGCAGGGGTACAACCTCAATCGGAAACCGTGTGGCGGCAGGCAGACAGGTATGGAGTTCCACGAATTGCTTATGTTAATAAGATGGATCGAATTGGGGCGGATTTTGTCAGAGCTGTGAACATGATCAATAAAGATCTCGGCAGCAATGCAGTACCTATACAACTCCCATTGGGAGCGGAAGAAGCATTCGCCGGGGTTATTGATATTATCCGCATGAGAGCCTATGTTTATGAAGAAGGCGCAGGCGAAAAATATCTGGAAAGAGAACTGGATGATAGTGAGCAGAAAGAGGCAGAGAGCTATCGGGAAAGATTGCTGGAGAAACTTTCTGAGCACGATGACAGTATTTTAGAAAAGTATCTGGAAGGAAGCCCTATCTCTACTGAAGAGATTAACAGTTCTTTGAGAAGGCAAACTATTGCTAACCTGATGGTACCAGTATTATGCGGATCATCCTTTAAAAATAAAGGGGTACAGATGCTGCTGGATGCTGTTGTTGACTACCTGCCCTCGCCGCTGGACATACCACCTATAAGCGGCATAGACATGGAAACGGGTCAGGAAATTGCAGTTCCAGTAGACGTAGACGCTCCACTCTGTGCTCTGGCATTTAAAGTTGCCACTGATCCTTATGTAGGTAAACTAACCTACTTTAGAATTTACGCAGGTAAAATCAAGGTGGGCGTTCAGATCATCAACAGCGCCAAAGATAAAAAAGAGCGTTTAACTAAGATTTTAAGAATGCATGCCAACCACCGGGAAGAAGTAGAGGAAGCAGGGGCTGGAGAAATCATGGCCGGGGTAGGATTTAAAGATACCGTAACCGGCGAAACTCTATGTTCGCTCGATAGGAGGATTATTCTGGAATCTATGGATTTCCCCGAACCGGTTATTGATGTAGCTATTGAGGCTAAGACCAAGGCGGATCAGGATAGGATTGGAGAAAGCCTGCGACGTTTAGCGGAAGAAGACCCTACCTTTCGTACCAGGTACGATGAAGCCAGCGGGCAGACAATTGTCTCGGGTATGGGAGAACTCCACCTGGAAATCATCATCGACCGACTTTTAAGGGAATTTAAAGTAAATGCTAATGTAGGTAAACCACAGGTAGCATACAAGGAAACAATAAGTACGTCCGCTAAAGTTGAAACCAAGTTTGAGAGGCAAACCGGGGGACATGGTCAATTTGCCCATGTTATTCTGGCAGTGAACCCTTTGCCGGAGGGTGAGGGGAAGAAGTTCGGGGATCAAACGCCGCCGGGATTATTCCCCAAAGAATTTGTTGCCGCTACCGAGATGGGAGTCAGGGAAGCCTTGCAGGCGGGCATACTGGCCGGATACCCGGTAGATGATATAGAAGTAAAGATTCTGGGTGGATCCTACCATGAGGTTGATTCCTCGGAGCAAGCATTCAAGATAGTTGCCAATATGGCCGTGAAGGATGCATTGAACAAAGCCCGGGCTGTTCTTCTGGAACCGATTATGGATATAGATATTGTGTCACCGGAAGAGTATGTTGGTGACGTAATATCAGACTTGAATGCCCGTCGGGGTCGGGTGCTGAGTTTTGAAGAAAACCGCGACAACCGAATCATAAAAGGGATGGTACCCCTGGCAGAAACATTCGGCTATGCAACTAATCTGCGTTCAGCCAGCCAGGGTCGGGCGACCTTCTCGATGGAAATTAGAAATTATGCTGAGGTGCCTGAGTCGAAAAGCAAGGAAATAATAGGGAAAAGATATGGTTCGCCAGTAAAAAGATAAATGAAAGCTTTAGAAAGGAAAGGTGAAAAGAGATGGGAAAAGCGAAATACGAAAGGACCAAACCGCACCTAAACATTGGAACGATAGGACACGTTGACCATGGCAAGACGACCTTGACTGCGGCTATAACGTTGGCATTGTCCAAAGTAGGAGGAGCCGTAGCCACCAGTTATGATTCAATAGACAAAGCCCCGGAAGAAAGAGAAAGAGGCATTACGATAAATACCTCCCACGTAGAATACCAGACCGAAACGAGACACTATGCCCATGTAGACTGCCCGGGGCATGCTGACTATATCAAGAACATGATAACCGGAGCCGCCCAGATGGACGGATCCATACTGGTAGTATCAGCAGCCGACGGCCCGATGCCCCAGACCAGAGAGCATATCCTGCTGTCCAGACAAGTAGGGGTGCACTACATGGTAATATTCATGAACAAAATCGACCTGGTGGATGACGATGAACTGCTGGAACTGGTAGAAATGGAAATAAGAGAACTCTTAAGCGCCTACGAATTTCCTGGCGACGATATACCTGTTGTCATGGGATCAGCCACCAAAGCCCTGGCATGCGGATGTGGCGAAAGAGACTGCGAATGGTGCGGACGTATATGGCAGTTGATGGATGCCGTAGACGAATACATTCCCTTACCGGAAAGACCTACCGATAAACCATTCCTGATGCCGATAGAAGACGTCTTTACGATAACCGGACGCGGCACCGTGGTAACGGGCAGAGTGGAGAGGGGTCAGGTTAAAGTCGGGGACGAAGTAGCCATAGTAGGAATGAGAGAAGAGATAAAAAAACACGTAGTAACCGGCGTAGAAATGTTTAGGAAACTATTAGACTATGCAGAGGCAGGAGACAACATCGGCACCCTATTAAGAGGACTGGACCGCAAAGATGTAGAAAGAGGCATGGTGCTGGCGAAACCGGGCAGCATCAAACCGTTAACCGAATTTCATGCCGAAGTATATGTGCTGTCCAAAGAAGAAGGCGGTAGACACACCCCGTTCTTCGGGGGCTATCGTCCGCAGTTCTACTTCCGTACTACCGATGTAACCGGAGTTATTCAATTACCCGAAGGAGTAGAAATGGTAATGCCGGGCGACAACATCCAGATGTCCATAAGCCTGATTACCCCGATAGCGATAGAAGAAGGACTAAGATTTGCTATCCGCGAAGGTGGAAGAACTGTAGGTTCCGGAGTTGTTACCAGTATTGATGGGTAAAGAAGGCCTGTAAACCGGCTGAAGAGGTGAAGGATGGTAACGTCCTTCGCAACCAAACGCCAGGGTGCGTGTAACAAATTTGACCCATTCTAAGGAGGTTTAACAAGAGTGAATGGCCAACAGAAAGTCAGAATTAGATTAAAGGCATTCGATCATAAGCTGCTGGATCAATCATCCCAAAAAATCGTGGAAACAGCAAGAAAGAATGGTGCTAATGTCTCGGGTCCAATACCGTTGCCGACTGAAAAGAAAATTTATACCATTTTGCGGTCGCCGCACGTTAACAAGGATTCACGGGAACAATTTGAGATGAGAACCCACAAACGGTTAATCGATATACTAGATCCTAATCCCCGGGCTATAGATGCCCTCATGCACTTGGATCTACCTTCAGGAGTGGATATAGAGATCAAGTTATAGCTGAGGAACCGGTACTGATGGACCAGTGGGGAAAGTGGTCTTGAGGTAGTAAATCCGGATACAAGAACTATAGGCGATGTTGGATGTCCCACTTCCAACCGCTCACCGCAGAATTCTCAACTAGGAGGTAGTAGAGGTGGCAGACAAAAAACAGAAGTCAATCCTGGGAACAAAAATAGGTATGACCCAGGTATTTGACGAGAATGGCAAAGCGATTCCAGTTACTATTGTGCAAGCCGAGCCAAATATAGTATTACAGAAGAAAAAAGTAGAGACGGATGGATATAATGCAATCCAGGTTGGGTTTATGAACATCAGAGAAAAGCTGGTTAACAAACCCAAAATGGGGATATTCAGGAAAGCCAAACTAAAACCTTGCCGTCATATAAGAGAATTTAGTGTAAGCAATGTGGATGACTATGAAATCGGCGCCGAGATTAAAACGGACATATTTGCTGCTGACGAGATAGTTGATGTAGTAGGTACTTCCAAAGGCAAAGGCTTTGCAGGTGCAGTTAAGCGACATAATATGGCTCGGGGCTCCATGGGCCACGGCTCAAAATACCACCGCCGTCCAGGTTCACTGGGTGCGATGGGACCGGCTCGAGTATTCAAAGGCCGGAAGATGCCAGGTCATTTGGGTGCAGAGCGGGTTACAGTTCAAGGTTTAAAGATAGTGAAAGTCTATCCAGAAAAGAATCTCATCCTCATCAAGGGTGCGATACCGGGGCCTAAAAAAGGCCTGGTGCTTATAAAGAATTCAATTAAGGCATAGATAGAGTTCGATGCGAAGGAGGTAAAAAAGATGCCTAAAGTTGCAGTGTATGATATGCGCGGCACCCAGGTCGGGGAGATAGACTTAAATGACAAAGTTTTTGGTTTAGAGCCCAACGAAGCAGTAATGCAACAATTTGTAAAGATGCAGCTCGCCAACAAGCGAGTAGGAAATGCCTCTACCAAGACCAGAGCGGAAGTTAGCGGCGGAGGCAAGAAACCATGGAAACAGAAGGGAACTGGTCGGGCCCGGGTGGGCAGTACTCGCAATCCAGTATGGAGAGGCGGAGGAATTGCCTTTGGACCCAAGCCCAGAGACTATTCTTATAAACTTCCCCGTAAAGTCAGACGCCTGGCATTGAAGTCGGCGCTTTCAAGTAAAGCCCAGGATAGCAATATCATTGTGGTTGATATCCTTACATTTGATGAACCCAAGACTAAACTGATGTTGGAGACCCTGGATTTGTTGAATGCAGCCACCAAGACTTTAGTAATAACTGCCGATGGTGATGTTAATGTATATAAATCAGCTCGCAACATTCCGGGAGTTAAATCGCTTAAGGCTGACTATATAAATGTTTTTGATATTCTTAAATATGAGACTCTGCTCATGACCAAAGATGCAGTTGCCCGGGTAGAGGAGGTATTTGCCTAAAATGAGAGATTATAGAGACATTATTATCAAACCGGTAGTTACGGAGAAGTCAATGAACCTGCTGGCTGATAACAAATACACATTTGTTGTAGACAAGAGATCGAATAAGACTGAAATCAAAAATGCCATTGAGAGCATCTTTGACGTAAAGGTTGATAAAGTCAGTACTATGGTAATCAAAGGCAAGCCCAAACGTATGGGCAGATACGAAGGACGTACATCTGATCGCAAGAAGGCCATTGTGAGTCTCCAACCCGGTCAGAAAATCAAACTATTCGAAGGCATGTAAAAACCCGTTATTCGGCGTGCTGTAAGGAGTGAGAAAGTAAATGGGCATAAAGAAATTTAAGCCTACAACACCCAGTAGAAGACACATGACCATAATGAGTTTTGAAGAGATTACGAAAACCGAACCGGAAAAAAGCCTAACCGTATCCCTGAAAAGTTCGGGAGGAAGAAATGCCAAAGGGCGGCTTACGGTAAGACACAAAGGTGGCGGACATAAACGTCTGTACCGGATAATTGACTTCAAACGCAGAAAAGATGATATTCCGGCAGTGGTAGCTGCCATAGAGTATGACCCCAACCGTTCTGCTAACATAGCACTGCTTCACTATACTGATGGTGCGAAGGCCTATATCCTGGCTCCCCATAACTTGAAGGTTGGAGACCAGGTGGTATCGGGGCCCAAAGCAGATATCAAAACCGGGAATACCCTGGCCCTCAAGGACATACCGGTGGGGTCGTTAATTCATAATGTGGAACTTCGTCCTGGAAAAGGTGGGCAAATGGTTCGGTCAGCCGGAGTGGTAGCCCAGTTGATGGCCAAAGAAGGAGCTTACGCACACATCAGACTACCATCCGGGGAAGTGAGACTGGTGCACATTAATTGCCGGGCCACCCTGGGGCAGGTAGGAAATCTGGATTTTGAGAACCAGAAGATTGGTAAAGCGGGAAGATCTCGTTGGATGGGAATAAGACCTACAGTGAGAGGCTCCGTTATGAATCCAGTCGATCACCCGCATGGTGGTGGTGAAGGTCGAGCCCCGGTAGGAAGGAAGTATCCTGTTTCTCCCTGGGGTAAGATTGCTATAGGCGGTAGAACCCGCAAGAAAAAGCCTTCCGATAATATGATAGTAAGGAAGAGAAACAAGTAAAATATTTAGATTGCGCGTAGCGCTAAGGAGGTCTTTTAATGGGCAGGTCGTTAAAAAAAGGGCCTTATTGTGAAGAGAAGCTTTTAAAAAGGGTTGAAGATATGAACGAAACAGGCCAGAACAAAGTGTTAAAAACCTGGTCCAGACGCTCGACCATTATGCCTCAGATGTTAGGGCATACGATAGCTGTTCACGATGGGCGCAGACATATTCCAGTTTATATCACCGAGGACATGGTAGGTCTAAAATTAGGAGAATTTGCTCCTACCCGTACATTCAGGAGCCATGCAGGTAAATCCGAAAAGACAAGCAGAGCAAAATAGGAAGGAGGAGAGATATAATGGAAGCCAGAGCAGTAGCTCACTATATACGTGTATCTCCCTTAAAAGCTCGCCAGGTAGCTGATTTGGTTAGAGGCAAAGACATCAAAGAAGCCCTGGGAATATTAAAATATACTAACAAAAAATCGGCACCCCTGATTAATAAAGTTATGAAATCTGCCGTAGCCAATGCGGAACACAATTTTGATATGGATTCCGATGCCCTCTATGTTTCGCAGATAATGATTGACGAGGGTCCCACCCTGAAGAGAATGCGGCCCCGGGCATATGGGAGGGCAGATGTCAAACGCCATAGAACCAGTCATATTACGGTAGTGCTGAAGGAAAGGGAGGTTAAATAGTGGGTCAAAAGGTACATCCAAAAGGATTCAGACTCGGCATTATTAAAAGTTGGGATTCTAACTGGTATGCTGATAAAGATTATTCCGATCTTCTGCACGAAGATTACCGGGTTAGAAAGCTGGTCAAGGAACGGTTCTACACCGCTGGGATTTCCAAAGTAGAGATTCAAAGAACCGGTAACCGGGTGCGGGTGACTATTCATACTGCTAAACCTGGTATTGTTATTGGGCGCGGGGGGAGCGAAGTAGAAAAACTCAAGGTTCAGCTGAGTAATTTGACCGGCAAGAACATCAATATAAATATTCAGGAAATCAAGCGTCCTGAATTCGATGCGCAAATTGTAGCTGAGAACGTAGCCCAGCAGCTTGAAAAACGTATGTCATTCCGTCGGGCCATGAAACAAACCGTGCAAAGAACCATGCGGATAGGTGGTCTGGGAATAAAAATAGCCATCTCAGGTAGACTGGGTGGGGCAGAAATAGCCAGAACCGAGTGGTATGCCGAAGGGAAAGTACCCCTGCATACCCTGAGAGCAGATATTGATTATGGCTTTGCAGAAGCTAATACTACCTACGGCAAGATCGGCATCAAAGTATGGATCAACCGGGGTGAGGTGGCTCCGGAAGCCAAGCAGAGACCGAAGCAGAAAGCAGTGGAGGAGGCAGGGCAATAATGCTTACCCCAAAAAGAACAAAGTATAGAAAACAGCATCGCCCGAGTCTAAAAGGTAAGGCACATAAGGGCAACACCGTGACTTATGGTGAGTATGGATTACAAGCACTGGAAGCAGCTTGGATTACCAACCGACAGATTGAGGCAGCTCGTATAGCTATCAACCGATATATCAAACGGGGCGGGCAGCTATGGATTAAGATATTTCCCGATCGTCCTATAACAGCCAAACCTGCTGAAACCCGTATGGGCAAGGGGAAAGGATCTCCCGAGTATTGGGTGGCAGTGGTCAAACCAGGTCGAGTCATGTTTGAACTCTCCGGAGTACCAGAGGAAGTGGCCCGGGAAGCCATGCGGTTGGCTGCACATAAACTCCCGATTAGGTGTAGCTTTGTAAAAAGAGAAGAAATGGGTGGTGAGGTTAGTGAAAGCTGATAAAATAAGGGAGCTAACCGACGAGGAATTAGTTAGAAAAGTTTCCGACTACAAAGAAGAACTATTTAACCTCAGGTTTCAAATTGCAACCGGTCAATTGGATAACCCCATGAGAATCAGGGATGTCCGTAAGAATATAGCCCGCTGCAAGACGATATTGAGACAGCGGGAAATTTCTAGATAAAGTAACGGAAAAGGAGGTCTAAGGGTGGCTGACAATCAAGGCAACCGAAAAAGTATGATAGGCACAGTTACCAGTGACAAAATGGAAAAAACCATTACCGTCAGTGTGGAAACCGTGAAACAGCATCCTCTATATAAAAAGACCATAAGAACCAATAAGAAATATAAGGCACATGACGAAAACAATGAAGCCAAAGCTGGTGACGTTGTGAAGATCATGGAAACCCGCCCCTTGAGCAGAGATAAAAGATGGAAACTTACTGAAGTAGTGCAGAAAGCCAAGACTTTACAATAGTCATGGTATTTTGAAGGGAGGTTTATTCCGTGATTCAGCAGGAAAGTGTTTTACAAGTTGGTGATAACACCGGAGCCAAAAAAGTTTTGTGCATTAAGGTTCTGGGAGGATCAACCAGAAGATATGCCACAGTTGGAGACGTCATTGTCGTGACCGTCAAAGAAGCGGCACCGGGTGGATTGGTTAAAAAAGGCGAGGTGGTCAAGGCAGTAGTGGTCCGCACCAAAAAAGAAATTCGCAGGCCAGACGGATCCCATATTGCCTTTTCAGAAAATGCAGCTGTGATTATTGATGACAATAACAACCCCAGAGGAACACGCATATTCGGTCCTGTGGCAAGAGAACTAAGAGACAGAAACTTCATGAAGATAGTATCTCTGGCTCCCGAAGTTCTTTAGTCGGTGGAGGTGTGAAAGATGAATATTAAAAAAGGCGATACAGTTACAGTAATAACCGGCAAAGACTCCGGTAAAAAAGGCAAGGTATTAAAAGTGATGCCGGCCGCCAATCGCGTCGTGGTAGAGGGAGTCAACAAAGCGAAGAAGCACCAGAGACCAAGTAGGAGTCTGCCTCAGGGAGGTATCCTGCAAATCGAGTCTCCTTTAAATGCGTCCAATGTGATGCTTCTGTGCACCAAATGCAACAAACCTACCCGGGGAGCCAGAAAGATTCTGGATAATGGACAGAAGGCTAGAGTTTGTAAGCAATGTGGTGAGGTATTAGACTAAAACTCCGAGAAGGGAGGCCAACTGTTGAATGGCCAGGTTATTTGAACAATATAAACAAGAAATAACTCCGAAATTAGTAGACAAATTTGCATACAAAAACATTATGCAGGTACCTAAAATAGAAAAGGTTATTATTAATGTTGGAGTCGGGGAAGCCATCCAGAATCCTAAAGCCATGGATGGAGCCGTAAATGATCTGATGACCATTTCCGGGCAAAAGCCGGTTATTACCAAAGCCAAAAAATCTATAGCCGGGTTTAAGTTACGGGAGGGGATGCCCATCGGTTGTAAGGTAACGCTAAGGGGCGAAAGGATGTACGATTTTCTGAATCGTTTAATAAATATCGTTCTTCCCCGCGTGCGCGATTTTAGAGGCGTTTCACCGCAGGCTTTTGATGGGCGCGGCAATTATTCTCTGGGAATCAAGGAACAGACCATATTCCCGGAAATTGAATACGACAAAATAGATAAAATCAGAGGCCTGGAGGTAGTCATTGTTACCACTGCCAAAACTGATGAGGAAGCCAGAGAGTTACTTAAGAGCATGGGAATGCCATTCAGATAAGAGGGGGTGTTTAAAGTGGCCAAGAAATCATTAATAGCTAAACAAAAGCGCCCACAGAAGTTTGGGGTTCAGGAGTATAACCGCTGTAAGATATGTGGACGGCCTAGAGCTTACATGCGTAAATTTGGTATGTGCAGGGTTTGTTTCAGAGAGATGGCCCATAAGGGAGAAATACCAGGAGTTACCAAGTCGAGCTGGTAGCTTAGATAAAGGAGGTAAAAGACATGGTCGTTACTGATCCCGTAGCCGATTTCTTGACCAGGATTAGAAACGGTAATATGGTCATGCATCAGACGGTAGAAATACCAAGTTCTAAAATGAAGATTTCGCTGGCTGAAATTCTGAAAGACGAGGGGTATATTAAAGACTTCGAGTTTATTGCAGATGACAAGCAGGGGATTATAAGGATATACCTTAAATATGGTCCGAATAAGGAAAGAGTTATTACTGGAATTAAGAGAATCAGTAAACCGGGCCTCAAGGTGTACGTAAAAAAAGATGAAGTACCCAAGGTTCTAGCCGGGCTGGGAACAGCAGTTGTTTCTACTTCTAAAGGGGTAATGACTGACAAAAAGGCTCGCAAGGCAGGTCTGGGTGGCGAAGTTATATGTTATATATGGTAGGTGCAACATTATTCGCGACTGTAAGGGAGCATCAGGAGTGCCCGTCAGGGTGCAACATTATTAGCGACCGTTAGGGAGCATCAGAAGTGCCCGGAGGGTGCAACATTATTAGCGACCGCTAGGAAGCACCAGCAGCACCCAGAGGGTAAAGGAGGAATGAACAGTGTCCAGAATAGGTAGGAAACCTATCAGTCTACCCCCAGGCGTAGAAATTAAAATAGAGAACAACATTATTACGGTCAAAGGGCCGAAAGGAGTTCTTTCGCAATCTATACCTGAGGATATCACCATAGAGCGGGAAGAGAGTGAACTTCTGGTCAAGAGACCTAGTGATGCCAAGAGACACCGGGCAATGCATGGGTTGGCCCGCGCGCTGGTTGCCAACATGGTGACCGGAGTTACCAGTGGCTTTGAAAAGAAGCTTGAAATGGTAGGGGTTGGTTACCGGGCCCAGATGCAGGGCAGCAAGCTGGTTATAAATATTGGCTTTTCTAATCCAGTAGAGGTGGAACCTCCACAGGGTATAGAATTTGAGGTTCCGGCTGTTACCAAAATTACTGTTAAAGGTATAGATAAACAGCTGGTTGGAAATACCGCGGCCGACATTCGTGCCATCAGAAAACCTGAACCATACAAGGGCAAGGGTCTCAGGTATGAGAACGAGGTTGTAAGGCGCAAAGCTGGCAAAACTGGCGCTAAATAGCTAAGAAGGGAGTGACGACGTTGATCAAAAAGACCAGCAAGAAAGAGCTCAGGCAGGGACGACACCAAAGAATACGGGTAAAGTTATCGGGTACGGAAGAAACCCCTAGACTTTGCATTTACCGTAGTCTTAATCACATATACGCTCAGCTTATTGATGACGAAAAGGGAGTCACCCTGGTGGCCGCATCTACCCTTGATAAGGATATGGCTGATTTAGGAAGTTCCAGCAATATGGAAGCAGCTAAAAGGGTAGGAGGAAGTATTGCCGTCAAAGCTAAAGATAAGGGCATAATTAACGTTGTATTTGATAGGAACGGCCGTAAGTATCATGGCTGTGTTTCGGCCCTGGCTGATGCAGCACGCGAGAACGGACTCGTTTTTTAATCACTAAATGCTGAAGGTTAGGAGGGAAATGATGATAGACAAAGAACAGGTAACTCCGGAATTTACCGAGACAGTTGTGAATATCAACCGGGTTGCCAAGGTTGTAAAAGGCGGACGCAGGTTCAGCTTCAGCGCTCTGGTCGTTGTGGGTGATGGCGAAGGCAGGGTTGGGGCCGGTAAAGGCAAAGCTACCGAAGTACCCGAGGCTATTCGCAAGGCAGTCGAAAGTGCCAAGAAAAACATGGTAGAGATTCCTTTAATTGATGGCAGAACAATTCCCCATCAGATTATTGGTAGATTTGGAGCAGGCCAGGTATTATTAAAACCAGCCGCGGCAGGTACCGGAGTTATAGCCGGTGGCCCGGTCAGAGCCGTTCTTGAAGCAGCCGGGCTTAAAGATATACTTACCAAGTGCATCGGAACCGCTAATGCCAATAATGTTGTCCGGGCTACTATGGAGGGCTTAAAAGGTCTGAAAAGGGCTGACCATGTAGCACAGCTAAGGGGCAAAACCATAGAAGAGATATTGAACTAGGGAGGGAAACCACTTGGCGAAACAGTTAAAAATAACCTGGACCAAAAGCTTTATTGGTTATCCCCAAACACAGAGATTGACCATTAAGAGCCTGGGGTTCAAGAAACTAAATCAATCAGTTGTAAAAGAAGACAGTCCTCAGATACGGGGACAGATTAACAAAGTTATACACATGGTTCGTGTAGAAGAGCTAGATGAAGCGTAGGGAGGTTTTAGAGTGAAACTGGAAGAACTGAAATCTCCACCCGGGGCGAATAAGCGCACCAAAAGGGTGGGCCGGGGCATTGGGTCCGGTCATGGCAAGACTTCCACCCGCGGGCACAAAGGCCAGAAGGCCCGTTCCGGCGGAGGCATCAGATTAGGATTTGAAGGCGGGCAGATGCCTTTACAGCGGCGTATTCCTAAAAGGGGATTTACCAACATATTCAGAAAGGAATATGCTATTGTAAATGTGCAGGATTTGAATTGTTTTGACGATGGGAGCATTGTTACCATTGAACTGCTGCAACAAGCAGGGCTTATTAATAAAGTAAATACCGGGGTCAAGATATTGGGAGATGGTGAACTGGAAAAAAGACTCACGGTGCAGGTACACAAGTGCAGCCGACAGGCCGAAGAAAAGCTAGCGGCCAGGGGCGGCAAATTTGAGGTGATTTAATGCTAAATTCATTTCAGCAGGCTTTTAAGATTGGTGACTTGAGAAGCAAGCTTCTCTTCACCCTGTTAATGCTGCTGGTATTCCGGATAGGAGCTCATATACCAGTACCTGGTATTAATACAGAAGCCATTGCGCAATTATTGCAAGGCCAACTATTTGGCTTCTTTGATATAATATCCGGGGGAGCGTTTAAACGATTTAGTGTATTTGCGATGAGCATTACCCCTTACATCAACGCCTCTATCATAATGCAGCTATTAACCGTAGTTGTTCCCAGGTTAGAGGAATTGAACAAAGAGGGCGAAGAGGGTAAAAAGAAGATTGCCCAATATACCAGGTATGGTACAATTGTACTGGCCTTAATCCAGGCCATAGGAATGTCTTTCGCACTGGGTAAAACCGGAGCTATTGCTAATCCTGGCTTCGCTTCTTATCTTATTATCGCTGTATCGCTTACTGCTGGAACCGCTATGCTGATGTGGATCGGTGAGATGATTACTGAGAAAGGTATTGGCAACGGAATATCCCTGATTATCTTCTGTGGTATCGCTGCCCGGATTCCTTCGCAGATAGCAGGCGTTGGGCAGGAAGTATCCAGCGGTATGGCCGGATATTTTCAAGCTCTGCTCCTGATCGTGGTAGTTCTGGTAGTTATAACTGCGGTTGTTGCCATGAACGAAGGTCAGAGAAGGTTGCCAATTCAATACGCCAAACGAGTGGTGGGACGCAAGCTTTACGGTGGGCAGAGCACATTCTTACCCTTAAAAGTAAATGCCGCCGGGGTTATTCCCATCATATTTGCGATGTCACTGGGCATGTTCCCGGCGACAATTGGGTCGTGGATGAGCCCGACTTCATCCTTTAATACATTTGTTAACACTTACTTTAATTTCAACAGTGTACTTTATAATATTTTCTATGCCACATTGATAATATTCTTTACCTATTTCTATGTGGCGATTATTTTCAACCCCTTGGATGTAGCCGACAATATTAAGAAAAACGGCGGATTTGTTCCGGGTATCAGACCAGGTCGTCCTACAGCTGAATACATTGATAAAGTTCTGTCCCGGCTGACCACCGTAGGCGGTATATTCCTGGCCCTGATAGCGATATTGCCTAATATAGTAATAGCTATAACTGGAATAAAGAGTCTTTGGTTTGGGGGAACCGCCCTATTAATTCTGGTAGGTGTTGCTCTGGACACCATGAAACAGATAGAGTCACATTTACTTTTACGAAGCTACGAGGGCTTTGTCAAATAGGAGATGATCTAGTGAACATTATTATTATGGGTCCTCCCGGTGCTGGGAAGGGAACTCAGGCGGAACTGATTAAAGCGGCTTATCCAATCCCGCATATATCAACGGGTGATATGTTTCGGGAAGCAGTAAAAAATGGAACCGCTATGGGGCTAGAAGCCAAAAAGTATATGGATGCGGGCCAATTGGTTCCCGATCAGGTTACGATTGGCATTGTAGAAGAAAGATTAGCCATGCCTGATTGTGAAGCAGGTTTCCTGTTAGATGGATTCCCGCGCACTACGGTTCAGGCTCAGGCATTGGATAAAGTTCTGGCGAAGCATGGGAAAAAGGTGGAAATCGCCTTAAACATTTCCGTTCCCGCAGATGTTTTGATGGTCAGGATGACCGGTAGAGTATCCTGCACTACGTGCAAAACCGTCTATAATACTTTATTTAATCCACCCGCTGTGGAGGGGATATGTGATAAATGTGGGGGAGAACTAATCCAACGCAGTGATGATAAAGAAGAGACTGTAAAGAACAGGATAAAAGTGTACATGGAACAGACTCAACCCCTGCTGAATTATTACGAAAAGCAAGGCAACCTGATAAACTTGGATGGCAAACGCCATCCACAAGATGTGTTTAGCGATGTGAAATCGATACTGGAGAAGCTAGGATGATAAACCTCAAAAGACCCGGTGAAATAAATAAAATGCGAGTATCCGGGCAAGTAGTTGCCCAGGTGCTGCAGATGCTGAAGAAGGAAATTCGCCCGGGTATAACTACTGGCCAATTAAACAGCATTGCTGAAGAAGAAGCCAAAAAGAGGAATGCCATAGCTGTCTTCAAGAACTATCCCCATCCCCGGGGGATGAGGCCTTTTCCAGGTGCAATCTGTGCTTCAATAAATGAAGAAGTTGTACATGGCATCCCTGGTAAAAGGAAACTCCAGGAAGGGGATATAATAAGTATCGACTTCGGGGTTATAGTGGACGGCTTTGCAGGTGATGCTGCGATAACCGTAGCCGTTGGGGAAGTGAAACCAGAGATCATGCAATTGATCAGAGTCACCGAAGAGGCATTGATGAAAGGAATAGAACAAGCCCAGGCCGGCAACCGGTTGGGTGCTATATCCCATACGGTACAGACTTATGCTGAGAATGCTGGATTTTCGGTGGTTCGAGATTATGTAGGCCACGGAATTGGCCGTAAAATGCATGAGGACCCTCCGGTACCCAACTACGGCAAGGCCGAGCGGGGACCGGCTTTGCAAGTGGGAATGGCTCTAGCAATCGAGCCCATGGTGAATCTGGGAACCTATGGCGTTTACACCAAAGGGGATGAGTGGACTGTGGTTACGCGCGACGGCAAACATTCAGCTCATTTCGAGCATACCATAGTTGTTGGCGATCAGGGTCCAGAAATTCTCACCTTGATATAATGGAGGTGGGGTACTATATCTAATGATATACTGGGCACAGTGGTCATATCTAAATCCGGTCGGGATTTAGGAAAAGCGTTTGTGGTGGTTAGAGTAATCAATGATCGGTATCTCTCCATCAGTGACGGAGATTTACGTAAAATAGAAAAGCCTAAGAAGAAAAACATTAGACATTTACATTTTACGTCCCTTCGAGCTGATGATGTACTGGATTATTTGCAAAAAGGAGAAATACCTGCGAACCACGTCATTAAGAAAAACATCAAACAGTTAATCGATAATGGTTTAATCCGCGGGGAAGGAGGTCTGGTAAGTGGCTAAAGATGACGTTATTGAGGTAGAAGGTAAAGTACTCGAACCATTGCCTAACGCCATGTTCACGGTAGAAATGGAAAATGGCCATAAGGTCCTTGCCCATATCTCTGGAAAAATGAGAATGAACTTTATCAGAATATTGCCTGGTGATCGAGTAATGGTGGAACTGTCACCCTATGACTTGAACCGGGGCAGGATAACCTATCGTTTTAAGTAGTGTGATTTGCCACCATTAGCGAAGGAGGTTAATATAGTGAAGGTTAGAGCATCAGTAAAAAAAATATGTGATAAATGTAAAATTATTAAGCGCAAGGGCAAGGTCACAGTTATTTGCGATAATCCCAAGCACAAACAGGTGCAAGGATAATAGCCGGATAAAGAAATTAAAAAATTAAATCCGAAGGAAGTGAGAAGTTTGGCAAGAATAGCAGGTGTTGATTTACCCCGCGATAAAAGAGTAGAAATATCCCTTACCTATATACTAGGGATTGGGCGATCATCATCTCAGAAGATTTTGGCAACAGCAGGTATAAATCCAGATACCAGGGTGAAAGATTTAACCGAGGAAGAAGTTGCCAAGATCAGAGCGATAATTGACAAGAACTACGTAGTTGAAGGAGATCTACGCAGGGATGTCAGTATGAACATCAAGAGACTGATGGATTTAAGTTGTTATAGAGGAATTCGTCATCGTCGTGGGTTACCCGTCAGAGGGCAGAAGACCAAAACCAACGCGCGTACACGGAAGGGCCCTAAACGCACCGCCGGCGGTAAGAAAAAATAGCCTTAAGAAGGAGGATAATTGAGTGGCACGAAGGACTGCAACTGTCAGGGTTAAAAGACGTGAGAAAAAAAACATTGCAGAAGGTATAGCTCACATCAAATCAACTTTTAATAATACAATAATTTCGATTACAGATAAACATGGAAACGCTATATCCTGGGCCAGTGCTGGAACCGTTGGATTCAAGGGTTCACGAAAAAGCACCCCCTTTGCCGCCCAGCAGGCAGCCGAAAATGCTGCCCGGGCAGCTATGGAGCATGGTCTCCGAGAAGTGGAATGCTTTGTAAAGGGTCCAGGAGCTGGACGCGAAGCAGCCATAAGGTCTTTACAAGCAGCGGGTTTGGAAGTAAGCGTTATAAAAGACGTTACCCCTATTCCCCATAATGGATGTAGGCCGCCTAAAAGAAGAAGAGTTTAAGGAGGTAGTGGTTAGTGGCAAGATATACTGACTCAGTCTGTCGCCAGTGCCGCCGCGAAGGGGAGAAGTTGTTCCTCAAGGGGGATAGGTGCTATTCCGAAAAATGTGCGGTACAGAAGAGACCTTTTGTGCCCGGGCAGCATGGCCAAAAGCGCAGACAAAAAACCAGTGAATATGGGCTCCAATTGAGAGAAAAACAGAAGACCAAGCGAATCTATGGAATTTTAGAAAAACAGTTCCACAACTATTTCAAAAAGGCCGAGAGCCAAAAAGGAATAGCTGGTGAGAACCTATTAATTCTACTAGAAAGGCGCCTGGACAATGTGGTTTTCAGGTTAGGTCTGGCCTCCTCACGCAAGGAAGCCCGCCAATTAGTTAACCATGATCATTTCACCATAAACGGGAAAAAAGCCAATATTGCATCAATATTAGTAACAGTCGGCGATACCATACAAGTCAAACCCGGTAGTGTTGAATCGCCCAAGTTCCAGGAGTTGAAAGCATCCGGAGCTTACAAAACCCCCCCCGAGTGGTTGGAAGTTGATATAGATAATCTAACGGGCAGGGTATTGGCCTTGCCGACCAGAGAAAATGTGGATACAGCAGTTAATGAACAACTGATTGTCGAGCTGTACTCTAGATAAGATATCTATGTTTAATAAACCTCTAAGAAAGAAGGAGGGGATAAATTAATGCTAGAGATGGAAAAGCCGCGGATAGAGTGTGTTGACAAGGATACCGAGAAGAACTATGGAAAATTCGTTATTGAACCTCTGGAACGAGGCTATGGAACCACCCTGGGAAATTCCCTGCGCCGCGTTCTGCTGTCTTCTTTGCCGGGAGCCGCTGTTACCTCCATTAAAATTGATGGGGTGTTACACGAATTCTCAACCATTCCCGGAGTATTGGAAGATACCACGGAGATGATATTAAACATAAAGCAGATGGTATTACGCTACGATAGCAATGAATCCAAACTGATTCGCATAGAACAAAAAGGTCCCAAAAACGTGTGCGCTGGTGATATAGAGCCAGATGCCGAAGTAGAAGTATTGAACCCCGAACTACTTATTGCCCGTCTGGATGAAGACGGCAAACTTGAGATCGAAATGACTGTGGAAAGAGGCCGGGGCTATGTAAGTGCAGATCAGCAACCTCAGAAAAATAATGAGATAATTGGGTTGATCCCGATTGATTCTATATTTACACCGGTTACCAGAGTTAATTATACAATTGAGGATACCCGGGTGGGTAAACGGACCGACTATGATAAGCTTATTCTGGAGATATGGACCAATGGCAGCATTAGACCCGAAGAAGCTCTAAGTTTATCCTCCCAGATCCTGATTGAATACCTGAAACTCTTCACAGAAATTGATGATACCTACTCTGAGGTAGAGATATTGGTTGAGAAGGAAGAAGAAAAGAAAGATAAAGTTCTGGAGATGTCTATAGAGGAACTGGAACTTTCGGTACGTGCCTCCAATGGACTTAAACGAGCCAGTATCAACACAGTGGGCGATTTAATTGAAAAGACCCGGGAGGAAATGAGTAAGATCAGAAATCTGGGTCAGAAGTCCCTGGAAGAAATAGAGAAGAAACTGAAAGAATTGGAATTAACCTTTAAGAAATCAGAAGAGTAGAAAGGAGGGTTTCCATTGAGTTATCGTAGACTGGGATTCAGGAGCGATCATCGGAGAGCATTGCTGAGAAACTCAGTGACCTCTTTATTAGAGCATGAAAAAATAACTACTACAGAAACCAGAGCTAAAGAAATCAGCAGTATCGCTGAAAAGATGATTACCCTGGCTAAAAAAGGTGATTTACATGCTCGCCGCCAAGCAGATTCCTATTTGCTAAGCGATGCAGTAGTATATAAACTGTTTTCCACTATATCGGAGCGCTATAAAGAACGTCCCGGTGGTTATACCAGAATTATCAAGACCGGGGTGCGCAAGGGAGACGGAGCACCCATGGCAATAATTGAACTTGTAGATTAAAGCATAACCCGGACTGTACCGGAGATCAGAGCATAGAGAAAAGGGAAGAGCGGTTGAACTCTTAAAAAGGTATTCAAGGAGGATTATAATATATCCTCCTAATCTTTTGTCAGGAACAAAAGCAATAAGATGGGTGCGCAGGACGCTTGCCCTGTGTGGATCATAATTTGAGATGGAGTATGTTTCTCCCCCCATACAGAGTTTCGACCGCTTAGGCAGGTCTGATGGTGCCATTTTCATATCAACTTGTCTTCTCCGCGTATTAGCAGGGGTGAGTGAATGACCAGGATTAAAATGATAATCGAATATGATGGCAGTAATTATCATGGATTTCAAAGGCAGGATAATGCGCATTCCATTCAGGCGGAGATAGAGCAACAAATCTGTAAACTTACGGGTGAGCCAATTACTATCTGCTCTGCAGGACGTACCGATGCCGGCGTACATGCTCGGGGACAGGTAATAGCTTTCAATACCTCTGCTACTATACCTGCTGCTAAATGGACTCCAGCCTTAAACACCTTTTTGCCGGCCGATATACGGGTCTTAAGCAGCAGCAAGGCAGATAATAATTTCCATCCTCAAATCCATGCGGTTAGTAAACGGTATGCCTATTACATCTTCAGGCAGAAGCCCGGGGCTGTTTTTTATCGCCAATATGCTTATTGTAATAGAGAACCATTGGAAACAACACCTATGAGTCAGGCCTGTGAGTTGATAAAGGGACGGCATAATTTTCAGGCCTTTTGTGCCAGTGGATCCAGTGCCAAAACTTTTGAGCGTACGGTTATTGACTGTACAATAAAGGAAACCAGATCTTTCTTGCGTCTGGATATAGAGGCGGATGGATTCCTATACAATATGGTAAGAATAATAATGGGTACTTTACTGGAGGTTGGCCGCAACCGCATATCAGCAGAGGAAGTGGCTCAGATAATTCATTCCCGGGACAGGGTACGGGCCGGACCCACAGTTCCTGCCCAGGGACTGTATTTGCTATCGGTAAGCTATTAATGTAACAAGGGGAAGGTCCTTTTGTTACAAAGACTGCATCTAACCAAATATAACAAAAGGACCGTCCCCTTGTTACACTAGCAATAGATTAAAATTTTTGCGAAAATACCGTGACTTTCTTGACAAAAGGAGTTAAACATAGATAGAATTAAAAGGTAGTCTCTAAAACTACTGTTTGTCTCCTGCCCCGTTGACAAGCAGAGCAGATAGAGGCGGTTAGTATGTGCACCCAGGTAATGATATACAGGAGGGAAAATCGTGAAATCATATATGGCGAAGCCAGCAGAGGTTGAACGCAAATGGTACGTGATAGATGCGACTGGCCAGACTCTGGGAAGATTGTCTTCCGAAGTAGCCTCGATACTGAGAGGCAAGCATAAGGCTATTTACACCCCTCACGTTGATACTGGAGATTTCGTAATCGTAATAAATGCATCGAAAATAAGACTCACCGGGAATAAGCTTAGCCAGAAAAAGCTCCGTTGGTACACCGGTTATCCGGGTGGACTGAAGGAGATTGATTACGGGACACTTTTACAGAAGAAGCCGGAAAAAATGATCGAAACGGCCGTCAAAGGGATGCTTCCCCACAACCGTTTAGGTCAGGCTATGTATAAAAAGCTCAAGGTATACAGGGGGAGCGAACACCCTCATCAAGCCCAAAAACCCGAAGTTCGGGAATTGAGAGGTTAGGAGGAGCAATATGTCTAAGGCACAATACTGGGGAACCGGAAGAAGAAAAAAAGCAACAGCCAGGGTAAGATTAGTTCCGGGTAGTGGAAGTATTTCTATAAACGATAGAAATTTTGAAAATTTCTTTCCTAATAAAACCAGCCGACTGATTGTTTTACAGCCGATGGAATTGACCGATATGACCGGGAGATTTGATATAATATGCCGGGTAGCCGGTGGTGGAGTTACTGGCCAGGCCGGAGCCATAAGGTTAGGTATTGCCCGGGCTTTAATTAAAACTAATGCGGAATTACGTGGTAGTCTGAAAAAGGCAGGATTCCTTACTCGCGACCCACGCATGACCGAGAGAAAAAAGTATGGTCTGCACAAGGCCCGCAAAGCCCCCCAATACTCAAAACGTTAATTACAAAAGCAAAAACCTCTCCTTGCGGAGAGGTTTTTTTATCGGCAAAATGCCAATGCAGATGGCAGGAATTTGCTATGCATGTCATTTGGGGGAAAATATTGGAAAGCTGCAATTCATATATTATTTACCTACCAGGCATATATAAGAAATATCATGACCGGGGAGGTATGGATTTGTTTAGCAGGGTTTTGATACTCAAAAGGAAGCCGGGTAGTATAATTTTAGCAATTATATTATTGCCGTTGCTGTGTTTCTGGGGTGTGAATTTGAGTAACCCGCCTGAACAGACGGTAATATCTTATACGTTGACCAACCATATAATTGTGGTGGATGCTGGGCATGGAGGCTTTGATCCAGGTGCAATCGGCCCGGGCAAAAATGTAGAAAAAGATATTACTCTGGCCATCAGCCGCAAACTAACAGACCTTTTAAGCCAATCAGGAGCATTAGTGGTTACGATCAGAGATAAAGATGTGGATCTGGCGGGGGAGAATTTTTCCGGCAGCCTTCTGGAAAGAAAGCGCAAAGATCTGGCAGCGCGGGTGGCCATAGCCGAAGGAAATAAGGCCGATATTTTTATCAGTATTCACACCAATGCTGATGTAAGCCCCAGGTGGTCAGGAGCCCAGACATTTTACAATGGCAACAGCGAGCAAGCCAAAAAAATTGCCGTTACTATTCAGGATGAATTAACAACCATGCTGGGGAATACTAATCGCAAAGCTAAAACCGGAAACTACTATGTAACCGACAAAACCGAAATGGCTGCGGTTATTGTGGAGGTAGGCTTTCTATCCAACCCCAAAGAAGAAAAACTGCTCAGTTCCGACGAATATCAGGAGAAAGTTGCCTTGGCCATATTTTCGGGTATCGCCAAATCACTGCTTGATGGATAATAGGATTATAAACAGGCAACATAATTAAAGTACCAAAGGAGGGTCGCTAATGATTACTTATGCGGTTTTAACACCCCACCCCCCCATAATCATACCTGAAGTAGGAAAAGATCGGGCACAAGAAGCAGAGGCCACCATTATGGGTATGCAGTCTCTGGCCCGCGAATTGGTCCTTAGCTTACCGGATACAGTGGTATTTCTTACCCCCCACGGGAATGTATTCTCAGATTGTATTACCTGCCTTATGGAGCCCCGGCTAAGCGGTAACCTAGCTAACTTTGGCCGGTCTGATGTAGGGACAAGCCATAGCAACGACCTGGAACTATTAAAGGAAATAGGGATACGAGCTGAACAAAAAGGTATCAATCTGATCGGAATCGATCGGGAGGTAGGCCGCCGCCATAACTTAAACCCTGACATCGACCATGGGATAATGGTTCCCCTCTACTACCTGGAAAAAGCCGGTCTGGGGGACAAGCCCATAGTTGCTATAAGCGTAGGCTTCCTGGATAATATTGAACTTTATACCCTGGGGAAATTAATACAGGATGCGGCCGAAAGTCTGGGCAGAAGGATAGCCATAGTTGCTTCCGGCGACATGTCCCATAGACTGAAGGATGAGGGGCCTTATGATTACCACCCCGATGGCAGTCGTTTTGACTTGATGGTAAAGGATCTGCTCGCCAAAAGTGATGTAGAGGGAATTCTCAACCTACCTGAGAAATTGCGTAAAAACGCAGGGGAGTGCGGTTACGCTTCTATCATAATAATGCTTGGTACTCTGGATGGTTGTGATTTTAAGACCAGCGTTTTTAGTTACGAGGGTCCATTCGGAGTGGGATATCTCACCGTTGGCATAAGTCCGGGTAACCCCAGGCCCAGTCTATTGCAAACGCTCACCACTAAACAGGCGCAGCTGGCCGCATCCAGACGCCTGTCTGAATCGCCGCCAGTAAGGTGGGCGCGATTGACCCTGGAAAACTATCTGCAAACTGGTCAGGCGGCAGAGCTGCCCCAAGAGATGGATGCTTTGCTGCAGGAACGAGCCGGTGTCTTTGTATCCCTAAAAAAACAGGGTCAACTGAGAGGTTGTATAGGGACATTTCTGCCCGCTTATGAGAATCTGGCCCAGGAGATCAGCAACAATGCACTGGCAGCTGCACTAAAAGACCCCCGATTCCCCGCGGTAGAAGCGGCTGAGCTGCCAACCCTGGTATACTCAGTGGATATATTAGCTGAACCCGAACCCTGTAGCAGGGAAGATCTGGACCCCCAACGCTATGGAGTTATTGTGAGCACCGGCAGGCGTAGAGGGCTGCTGCTTCCCGATCTGGAAGGAGTGGACACGGTGGAACAACAATTAAAGATAGCTCTGCAGAAGGCGGGCATTTCACCCGGGGAGAAATACTCCATCCAGCGTTTTGAGGTGAAGAGGTTTACCTAATTGTTAACCGGATGGGTTGGTAAAATGGGATCATCCGCCGGGGACTGATATAAACGTCGTTTATGATTAAGCTGCTGCGCAATCAGCGGCCCAATCGAATGAAGGAGGGTTAGTCATGATGGCAATTGAAGCTATGTTCTATGAGAAGCTCGACAAAGGGGTGTTGCGCTGCACGCTTTGCCCGCACCACTGCAAGTTAAGAGAAGGACAAGCGGGCTTGTGCCGGGTGAGGACAAACCAGGCGGGGATTCTCTTGACGCACAATTATGGCGAAATATCCTCTCTGGCCTTGGACCCCATCGAAAAGAAGCCCCTCTTTCATTTTTATCCAGGCAATTATATCCTATCCGCGGGAAGCTTGGGATGCAACCTGGCCTGTTCCTTTTGCCAGAACTATTCCATCGCCCATGGTACACCTCCAACCCGTTATATGGAGCCGGAGAGGCTGGTGGAATTTACCGTGCAGAGCCGCAGCGAAGGTTCCATAGGGTTGGCATTTACCTATAATGAACCATCCATCTGGTATGAGTATATACTGAAAACTGCTCCCCGCCTAAAGGAGCAGGGCTTGAAAACGGTAATGGTGAGCAATGGTTATCTGGAAAAGGAACCACTGGAAAGGCTCTTGCCCTATATCGATGCTTATAACATAGATGTGAAATCATATAACGAACGATTCTACCCCTCTTTTTGTAAGGGCAAACTACAGCCAGTAAAAGATACGGTAGAAAGAATAATGGGGAGGTCGCATGTGGAGATAACCACGTTGCTGATACCCGGACAGAACGATGAAGATTCAGAAGTGAGAGCATTATCCAGTTGGTTGGCCTCATTGGACCGAAAGACAGTCTTACATCTGTCCAGATATCATCCCGCCTATAAATTGGACCTGCCTGCGACGACGGAAGAAAGCATTAAACATGCCCGGGAGATTGCCAGGGAATACCTGGACTTCGTCTACACCGGCAACCTGCCTGGCGAGCAAAATAACACCTATTGCTTAAACTGTGGGAATGAGCTTATTACCAGAGACACATATCATATTGAAATTAGGGGGATAAAGGAGCGGCACTGCGCTGCCTGCGGCAGTGAACTGAATTATATCCAGGGCCTGTGACAGCAAGATTGAGAAGTTATAAGAAATTGAAACATAGCTAGCTGTTGCTATAGTGCAAGGCAGGAGCAATACCCCCGATGGACGGTTACAAAGCTGCGTTGATGAAATGGATTTAGCAATAATGTGCTAGCCGCCCCTTATAACAGTCAGAAGCCGGGAGGACAAGCTCTCCCGGCTTCTTATATGAAAGCCCCCGGATACCCCGGCAAGCTGTTCATGCAGGCCTAAATAAGTGCCTGCACCTTAGCATATGAAATAAGCGCTCAAGGGGTTACCCATAATAATACAGGGGGACGTTCCTGTTACCTTTGTTGTGATCATTAATTAGAATTGCTTGAAGCTGCTGCCCGGAGCTCCGCACACGGGGCAACGGCCGGGGGCTTCGTTTTCCTCTACATGACCACATATCGGGCAGAGGAAAAATGCTTCGGTCTGCAGGTCTTGCTTATTTTCCACGGCCTGCAAAGCCTTTTCATAAAGCTTGTGATGAACTTTTTCTACTTCATTAGCAAAATGGAAAGAAACCTTGGCTTGTTGATTGCCATCTTTTTCAGCTTCGGCAATAAAACCGGGATACATATCAGTAAACTCATGATGCTCACCGGCAATTGCTTCCTTAAGATTATCAACCGTGCTGTTCACTGCTTTCATGGTCTGCAGGTGTTTCAAAGCATGGATGGTCTCCGCTTCGGCAACAACATTGAACAAACGACCCACTTTCTCAAAGCCTTCCTTATTAGCCTTTTGTGCAAAGGCCAAATACTTGCGGTTGGCCTGCGATTCACCGGCAAATGCCTCTTTTAGATTCTCCATTGTTGACATGTAAAAAACCTCCTTCAAAAAATTTCGTTTAATAAACATACCAGTTTTCCGGGCTTAATTCACGGGCATATCCTCTATGGTATCTTAATCGACTGCTGCCGATGGACAGGTTAATCCAGTAAATCGGCAAAATTGTAACGACTAAATTCCCGAGATAGATTATTCTGAATAGCGTTTAATGATTGGTGGATTCTACAGTCCGGGGGGCCTTGCTTGCTGCAGTAGTCGTCATCCAGACACCGGTTAAGGCAAATAGGGCCTTCAATGGCTTCCAGGACATCCAACAGGGTGATGTCCTGCGGATCTCGAGCCAGCGCATAGCCACCCCCTACACCTCGTTGTGACCTTACAATACCAGCCTTGATCAAGGAGGGCATAATCTTAAGTAAAAAACGCATAGGAACCACTTCACCGCGAGCAATGGTTTGAGCTTCCACCAACTTTTTTCCCGAATTACGGGCCAGATAGAGCACCGCTCTAAAGCCATAATCCGTAGCCTGATTGATATTCATAACCCACCTCTTGAATAGTATACCCGTATAGTATATTTTATAAGCTGGTCAAGATATTGTCAACCTTTTAACTATAATATTTCTAAAAACGGTAAATATAATTCTAGATATAAGCATTGCAAGATTATGCAAACGAATGTATAATTACAAGCGTGTAGAAATTAAGGGGGTTCAATCATGTATAAGGTTGGTATAATTGGTGATGGATATACAGCTGCCGAACTGCTACGGCTAATTGCGGGTCATGATGAAGTGGAGGCAGTGGCAGTTACATCCACCGAGAATATAGGCAGAAATATGGCGGAGCTCTATCCCCACCTGAGAGCGGTTACTGATCTAAAATGCGAAGCTACCGACTTGAATTACCTGAAGAGTAAATGCGATGCGGTATTCCTGGCTCTCCCCCATGGCTTATCAGTTCCAATGGTACAGGAACTTGCCGGAGCAGGTGTCAGGTGTGTGGATTTAGGTGCGGATTTTCGACTTAAAGATAAGGATGTTTACGAGAAATATTATGAGACTGTACATGCGGCTCCGGAGATGTTGGCTGATGCTGTATATGGATTGCCGGAATTGTATCGGGACAAGATAAGAGAAGCTATGATTATTGCCAATCCCGGGTGTTTCCCTACTTCAGCTATTCTGCCCCTGGCTCCGTTGCTGGAAGCTGGGGTGGTTGAGAAGCAAGGCATTATAGTAGATTCAAAAAGCGGGGTATCCGGGGCAGGAAAGTCTCCGAAGGCCAGTTCCCACTTCTGCGAAGTAAACGAAGGCATCAAGGCTTATGGAGTGGGAACTCATCGGCACAGCCCGGAAATCGCGCAGGAATTAAGCTTGGCGGCAGGAGAGGCAGTGGACATGATCTTTACCCCCCACCTGGTGCCAATGAATCGAGGTATCTTAAGCACCTGCTACTGCCGTTTGAGACCAGGGATAAAAGCTGGGCATATAAAAGAAGTGCTGGAGGATAAATACCGGCTGGAATACTTCGTAGATATTTTACCAGAAGGTATTTTCCCCCATACCAAGTGGGTCTATGGCAGCAATTTTGTGCAAATAGGGGTATATGCTGATGAAGAGAGTGGCAATGTCGTTCTGGTCTCAGCCCTGGATAATCTATGCAAGGGAGCATCCGGGCAGGCTATTCAGAACTTGAACCTGATGTTGGGCATAGAAGAGACTACCGGCCTGCGGTTCGCCGGTGTACACCCATAGAGGTGGAAAAAATTAACAAATGTTCAGGGGATAAGCTTGCGCTTAGTACCCTATTGGGGGAGGAATAGAGATGAAGATCATTACCGGATCAGTTACTGCACCGCTGGGGTTTCTGGCTGAGGGAGTGGAGGCCGTAATTAAGAAAAAAGATAAAAAAGATGTAGCGGTCATTTTTTCTGAACAACCCTGTGCTGCGGCCGGAGTATTTACGACCAATAAAGTTCGAGCCGCATGTGTTGATATAAACCGCTCCCATTTAGAAAACGGGCAGGCGCAGGCCATTGTGGTTAACAGCGGCAATGCCAACGCCTGTACTGGTGAGCAGGGCTGGGAGGATACTCTTACCATGGCCCGGATGACCTCGGAACTATTGCAAATAACCTCCGAGGATACCCTGGTAGCATCGACAGGTGTAATTGGAGCAGCAATGCCTATGGAGCGCATTAAAAAGGGTATTCGTGCCGCAACTGCCAACCTGTCTAAGGATGGTGCTCACAATGCCGCCCTGGCAATCATGACCACCGATCTGAGCAGCAAGGAAATAGCGGTTGAGATTGAAATCAGCGGCCGGCCGGTAAGGATGGGGGCTATCGCTAAGGGTTCCGGTATGATTCACCCTAATATGGCTACCATGCTCTGTTTTGTTACCACTGATGCTGCTATCAGCAGTGAATGTTTATCCAAAATGATGGTCGATTCCACGAATCGGTCATTTAATATGATTAGTGTTGATCGGGATACCTCCACTAACGATATGGTTTTGGTTCTGGCCAATGGGATGGCAGGGAATCCCCGCATTGAAGACCCGGAGAGCGAAGCATATAAAATTATGAGGGCAGCTCTGGATTTCATTACCATAAGCCTGGCCAAGATGATAGCTCGAGATGGCGAAGGAGCTACCCGTATGATTGAGGTAGAGGTGCTCAATGCGGACAGCGATGGCACCGCCCGTACTATTGCCCGTTCTATCACCTCGTCCAATCTCACTAAAGCAGCCGTCTTTGGCGAGGATGCCAACTGGGGGCGCATCCTGGCGGCAGCTGGTTATTCGGGAGCAGAATTTGATCCTGCCCGGGTGGACATCTACCTGGGGGGGCAGAAAATGGCCGAAAATGGCATGGGCTTAGACTTTGATGAAGACCGGGCCCGCCAGGAGCTGCAAAAGGATCCAGTAGTAATAAAGGTTGATTTAAAAGCCGGAGATAAGCAGGCAACTGCCTGGGGTTGCGATCTCACTTATGATTATGTGCGCATCAATGCCGCTTATCGGACCTAATCAAGAAGAATAATCAGACGCTGCTCACTCGCAGATCTGATAGTTTGACACAGACTATTGAGGACAATCAATATATGTTTTTATAGTTACAGCAAAGGAACTAGCAGAGGTCTTTAAACCACAGGCACAGGTTACACTAGTCCGCGTAGTCGGCAGCTATCGTCTCAGCGTGGCATTTAAGTTAGTTGGAGGGAATTAATAGATGTTCAAATCAGCAATGCAAAAGGCGGAGATACTGGTTGAAGCCCTTCCCTATATCAAAGAGTTTTATGGGAAGCGCGTAGTTATAAAATACGGTGGAGCAGCTATGACAGATTGCTGCTTAAAACAGAAGGTTATGCAGGACATCGTCCTGATGAAATATGTGGGCATGCATCCTATCGTGGTGCATGGGGGTGGACCCGAGATAAACGCCATGCTCAAGAGGTTAGATATAAAGAGCCATTTTATCAACGGTCTAAGGGTGACTGACCAGGATACCATGGAAATTGTAGAAATGGTACTGGGAGGGAAAGTCAACAAGGAAATCGTGAGCGGAATCAATGCCAGCGGTGGCAAGGCCATTGGAATTTCCGGCAAGGATGGCGGGCTCATCGAAGCACAGTTAGCTGATCCTTCCGGCACCATGGGATTTGTGGGCGAGGTAAAAAATATCAACCCGCAGGTGATTGAGACGGTTATTGAAAATGGTTATATACCAGTAATAGCACCGATTGGCATAGATAGCCAACAGCAAAGCTATAATATAAATGCCGATTTGGTTGCGGCCGCTATTGCCGTAGCTATGAAAGCCGATAAATTAGTACTTTTAACTGATGTCCCGGGTCTCTTAAACAACCCTAGTGATAGCGAAAGTTTGATATCGGTACTCAAACTTAGTGATGTACCTGGATATATTACCAGTGGCACGATAGCTGGCGGCATGATTCCCAAAGTACAGTGTTGCGTGGAAGCAGTGGCAGGCGGGGTAGGCAGGACCCATATCATTGATGGGCGAGTGCCCCACTCCATCCTGCTGGAAATATTCACCGACCAGGGGGTTGGCACCATGGTGGTAAATGAATAAAATTAACTGGGGAGTTACCCACCTGACTTAAGTCCTGCTCAATCCAGAGGCCCAGTGAGATAGTTTCCTATCAGCTATTATTTAGCGACAGAAGGGAGAGTAACTTGTGAACAATAAAGAAATAATGAATAAAGGTCAAGAATATGTGATGAACACCTACGGGCGCTTCCCCATAACACTGGTGAAGGGTAAAGGCTCTTATGTATGGGATGCTGACGGCAAGGAATATCTTGATTTTCTGGGAGGGATTGCTGTATGTGCCCTGGGACATTGTGATGAGGGGCTGCAGGCGGCCTTGTGTAACCAGGCCGCCCAATTGTGGCATATCTCCAACCTGTACTGGATAAAGCCCCAGGTAGAGCTGGCCGAGAAACTGGTTAAACTATCCGGTCTGGGCAAAGCATTTTTTTGCAACAGCGGGGCCGAGGCCAATGAAGCAGCCATCAAACTGGCCCGCAAGTATTTTTACCGTCTGGGGCAAGCAGAACGAAATCAGATCATCGTTTTTAACTCATCCTTCCATGGGCGTACGCTGGCTACGGTAACAGCCACGGGCCAGCGCAAGTATCAGGAAGGCTTTGCTCCCTTGCCGGAGGGTTTCATCTATGCAGATTATAATGATATCAGTTCGGTGCAGAAATTAATAAATAAAAACACAGCCGCTATCATGTTAGAACCTGTACAGGGCGAAGGGGGCGTGCACCCTGCCGAGAAGGAGTTTCTGGCGGAAATACGGCGAATTTGCAACCGGGAAGGGATACTGCTGATTTTCGATGAAGTACAATGCGGAATTGGACGGACGGGAACCTTCTTTGCTTACCAGTCCTATGGGGTAAACCCGGATATCGTTACCATGGCCAAAGGACTGGGGGGAGGATTCCCCATAGGCGCCATGCTGGCTGCTGACAAGGCTGCGACCGGCTTTGCTGCCGGTGACCATGCTTCCACTTTTGGCGGTAACCCTCTGGCAACGGCGGTTGCGAATCAGCTGGTGGATACTATTACTGCTCCGGCATTTATGGAAAATAATATTAAAATGGGGACTTATCTACGTGATAACCTTAACAAAATAGAGGATAACCGTATAAAAGATATTAGAGGCATGGGTTTGATGCTGGGCATTGAATTTGACCGGGAGGTTAAAGATCTGGTTCAGATCTGTATGCACCAAGGATTGCTCCTAATTGGGGCAGGACCCAAGGTGTTGAGATTTGTGCCCCCCTTAAACATAAACCAGGCGGAAGTAGACCAGGCTGTGGCAATTTTGCGAGCAGCCCTGCAGGAATGGCAATAGATTTATTTTGGGAGGATAGATGATTTATGGAGATTGGGGATAAACTTAAAGGTAGAGACTTTATTAGTATACATGATTTTAGCGATGCCGAAGTAGCCTACATTATGGAGGTAGGACTGGAATTAAAACAGGAGCAGAAACAGGGCATAGCTCACCCGCTTCTGGCCGGCAAAACGCTGGGCATGATTTTTCAAAAGGCTTCCACTCGCACCCGGGTAGCATTCGAGGTAGGGATGTACCAACTGGGTGGGCATGCTTTATTTCTCAGCCCCAAGGATATTCAATTAGGGCGGGGGGAAACCGTTAAAGACACCGCCCTGGTCCTGGCCCGAATGCTGGATGGAATTATGATTCGAACCTTTTCCCATGATGAGGTTCTGGAACTGGCCCAATGGGCTTCCATACCAGTAATAAATGGATTGACTGATCTATTGCACCCTACGCAGGTAATCGGCGATATGATGACGATTCAGGAACATAAAGGCCGCTTACAGGGTTTGAAAATGGCGTATATCGGCGATGGTAATAATGTTGCCCATGAATTGCTGTTTGGTGCCGCCAAGGTAGGGATGGATGTGACCTGTGCCTGTCCGTGGGGATTTGAACCTGATGACAAGATAATGCAACTGGCGCAAAAGGATGCTCATGAGACCGGTGCCCGGCTGGAAGTGGTAGAAAGCCCCTGGGACGCGGTAAAGGGGGCGGATATAATTTATACCGATGTATGGGCGAGCATGGGGCAGGAGGATGATGCCGAAGACAAGGAAAAGAAGTTCAGGCACTATCAGGTGAATCAAGCCCTGCTCAGAGAGGCCAACCGGGGGGCTATAGTCATGCATTGCCTGCCGGCCAAGCGGGGTAAGGAAATCACCGATGAAGTTATAGATGGTCCACAATCAGTGGTATTCGATGAAGCCGAAAACCGTCTGCATGCCCATAAGGCCATAATGGCTCTAGTTATGTAGGGGAAAATGAAAGCAAGGGGACGTTCTTTTTGCTTCCCTTTCGCATGAAAAAAGGAAGCAGAAAGAACGTCCCCTTGCTTCCTTGCTTACAAATAATTAATGGAGGAAAAAGAAATGGAGAAAGTAGTGCTGGCCTATTCGGGTGGGCTGGATACATCAATTATTATTCCCTGGTTGAAAGAAAACTACGGGTATGAAGTAATCGCTTTTTGTGCCAATGTGGGGCAGGGGGATGAGCTGGAGCCTGTTCGGGAAAAGGCTTTAAGATCAGGTGCCTCCAAGGTTTATATCGAAGACCTGGTAGAGGATTTTGTAACCGACTACGTTTTCCCGGTATTGAAAGCCGGTGCCATATACGAGAAAAAGTATCTCCTGGGGACATCGTTTGCCCGTCCTCTGATGGCCAAGAAAATGGTGGAGATTGCCGAAAAAGAAGGCGCAGTGGCTATCTGCCACGGAGCTACCGGCAAAGGCAATGACCAGGCCAGATTCGAATTAGGGATCAAAGCCTTTAATCCTAACCTCAAGATCATAGCACCCTGGCGGGAATGGTCGATTAGATCCCGGGAAGAAGCTATTGATTATGCCAACAGTCATGGAATAGAGGTTCCGGTGAGCAAAGAGAAGATATATAGTTGCGACCGCAACATATGGCATATATCTCATGAGGGGGGCGATCTGGAAGACCCCTGGAATGAACCCCAGAATGACCTCTATGTGCTGACCGTCCCGCCCGAAAAGGCCCCCGACCAGCCCGTTTATGTGGAAATTGGTTTTCAAGCGGGAATACCGATTACCATCGATGGGCAGGCTTATAAACCGGTGGATTTGCTCATGGAACTGAACCGCCGTGGGGGAGAAAATGGGGTAGGAATTGTTTCCATGGTGGAAAATCGCCTGGTAGGCATGAAATCACGGGGCGTATATGAAACTCCAGGTGGAACCATTCTCTTTGCCGCACATGAAGAATTAGAAAGGCTGACCCTGGATAGACGTACACTCCAATTTAAAGAGCAAGTGGCGCTTAAATACGCAGAACTAGTCTATGATGGCAACTGGTTTTCCAAGCTGAAGTCTGCCCTGGATGCTTTTGTGGAGGTAACCCAGCAGACAGTTACCGGCAGTGTACGGGTAAAGCTCTACAAAGGCAGTTGCACAGCGGTTGCCTCCTGTTCGCGGTATTCACTCTATAGTGAGGAATTAGCTACCTTCGGTGCTGACGAAATTTACAGTCAAAAAGATGCGGAGGGTTTCATCAATCTTTTTGGACTGCCTTTAAAAGTCCAGGCTCTACTGGATAAAAAATTAAAAAACGAACAATAGAAATACCTATCGCTGCAATTGAGGAAAATTCTAATAACCTGTCGATTATTTAACAGAGAAGGAGAAATCTTTCTCTGTTTATTTGTTTAAATATAAATAATTTTAAAAACATTAAAGTCAAGACTGTAAATTTTTTTTAAAACGATTATACTATATATAGTATCTGTGTAAATATAAAACCATACATATAGTGCTATTGAAATAGGGAGGTAGTTTTGTGGATATTAACAAGATTAAAAAGAGAGATGGCCGGGTGGTCCCTTTTGAAAAAGATAAGCTGGCGAACGCCATATTTAAGGCTGCCCGGGCAGTAGGGGGCAAAGACTATCAAACAGCGCAGGAATTGGCGGAAAAAGTCATAGAGATTGCCCCGTATGTCGACGATGATGAAATCGCAACCGTAGAGGGAATACAGGATTTAGTCGAAAAGGTGCTGGTAAAAAACGGGCATTATAAAACGGCCAAAGCCTATATTCTTTATCGGAAGCAGCATGAAACCTTACGGAATGCCGATCAACTATTGATGAACAATCAGATCATAGCCAACTATCTGGGGCGTAACGATTGGCGTGTAAATGAAAACTCCAACATGACTTATTCCTTGCAGGGGATGAACTTTCACCTCTCCTCAGTCATCGTATCCCAGTATTGGCTGGACCAGATTTATACTCCGCAAATGAAAGAGGCCCAGGCCAGCGGGGATTTGCATATCCATGATCTTGGTATCCTGGGGGTGTATTGTGTGGGCTGGGATATTCGTGATTTACTCCTGGAAGGCTTTAAAGGGGTGCGGGGGAAGGTTGCCAGCGGCCCCGCCAAACATTTTCGCTCCATCCTGGGACAGATTGTTAATTTCTTCTTCACCCTGCAGGGTGAGGCTGCCGGAGCTCAGGCATTTTCTAACTTTGATACCCTGTTGTCTCCCTTTATCCGCTATGATGAATTAGAATATAAACAGGTAAAACAGTGCCTGCAAGAATTTGTCTTTAATATGAACGTGCCTACCCGGGTTGGCTTCCAGACCCCATTTACTAATGTAACCATGGATTTGAAGGTCCCCGAGTTCATGAAAAACGAACCGGTAATAATAGGTGGTAAGTACATGGATGACACCTACGGAGAATTCCAGGCGGAAATGGATATATTTAACCAGGCCTTTGCTGAAGTAATGATGGAAGGGGATGTTGAGGAGCGAGTCTTTACCTTCCCTATCCCCACCTATAACATAACGGAAGATTTCGACTGGGGGAATCCCAGTTACAATAAGATATGGGAAATGACTGCCAAATATGGCATCCCCTCCTTTTCCAACTTTATCGGGTCAGATATGAGTCCCGAGGATGCTCGCAGCATGTGCTGCCGCTTGCGGCTCGACAACCGTGAACTTAAGAAACGAGGCGGCGGGCTTTTCGGTGCCAATCCGCTAACCGGTTCTATTGGAGTAGTAACTATTAATATGAGTCGGTTAGGTTATCTGGCCAAGGATAAGCAGGATTATTTCCAGCGACTGGAGGTAATCATGGATCTGGCCCGGGATAGTCTGGAAATAAAACGCAAAATGTTAGAAAGCCTCACTGAGTATGGACTATATCCCTATTCGCAGTTTTATCTGCGGGCGGTCAAGGAAGGCTTCGGACAATACTGGAAGAACCATTTTTCCACCATTGGGCTGGTAGGAATGAACGAATCCTGCCTTAATTTCATGGATGAAAACATTGCCAGCGAAGCAGGTCGGGAATTCACCAAAGAGGTTATGAACTACATGCGCGATCGTCTGAGCACCTATCAGGAAGAAACCGGCAACATATTCAATCTGGAAGCGACACCGGCCGAAGGGGTATCTTATGGCATTGCGCGCAAGGACAAAGAACGCTATCCGGAAATAAAGGTGGCCAATGAGCCCGAAGTGAAAAAAGGTGCCCAACCCTATTACACCAATTCTACTCAATTACCGGTGAACTATACTGATGACCTGTTTAAAGCCCTAAGTATTCAAGATGAGCTGCAGGTCCTTTATACCGGGGGGACAACCTTCCATATATTCCTGGGAGAATCAGTATCATCGATCGAGGCGGTTAAGAAACTGGCCAAGAAAGTATGTGAACAGTTCAGCTTACCTTATTTCACTATTACGCCTACTTTCAGTATATGCCCGCAGCATGGTTATATCAGGGGCGAAAACTACCAATGCCCGCTGTGTGAAGCAGAAGGTAAAAGCACCTCCTGTGAAGTATACTCCCGGGTGGTGGGCTACCTGCGTCCCGTAGATCAATGGAATGCCGGCAAGCAGGAGGAATATCGGGAGAGGAAGACCTTCGATAGGGCCATAATCTAAAATCCATAGGCAGCACTGTCGAACCAAGTCTATCACAAATTCCGGGGACATTCCGGCATAGCCGGTGTGTCCCCGTATCTCTTTAATCGCTGTTGTTTGACGTTAATAGCAGGTTTAATTATACTAAAATACGTACCGATGAATCGTAAATTGAGTAATGGAGGCGTTGTATTGTGGCAATTGTTGAAGTAGCAATCATACCAATGGGCACCGGGAGTACCAGTGTTAGTAAGTATGTGGCTGACTGCCATAAAATATTGGAGGAACAAAAAGATATCAAAAGTATGTTGACCCCTATGGGGAGTGTATTAGAGGGTGATTTGGATCTTATCTTTCAGGAGATCAGGAAGATGCACGAGGTACCTTTTGCCAGTGGTGCTATGAGAGTATCAACTACCATTCGCATTGATGACAGAAGGGATAAGGATACATCTATGGAACAAAAATTAAAGTCGGTTCGGAAAAAAATGTAGGTTCAGACAAATAACGTACTAAAGAGAAAAAACATAGTTACTCTGGGGGAGGATAATATGGCCCATGATATACAGGCAGCTCTAAAAAAATACTTTGGTTACAAATCGTTTAAACCCGGACAAGAGGCCATTATTAACAGCATTATGCAAGGTCGAGATGTTTTAGGTATACTGCCTACCGGGGGCGGAAAATCAGTTTGTTACCAGATTCCGGCCCTGCTATTGCCAGGTGTTAGCCTGGTTATTTCGCCACTTATTGCCCTGATGAAAGATCAAGTCGATGCTTTAAATGTTTTGGGCATCCCGGCGGCATTTATCAACAGCGCCATGTCCATCGGTGAGATTCGGACCCGTATGGCAGAGGCTAGTCAGGGAAGATACAAGCTTCTTTATGTAGCTCCGGAACGGTTGGCATCGGAGCAGTTCACCTCCCTTCTGCAAAAACTTTCCATATCTATGATTGCTATTGATGAGGCCCATTGTGTTTCCCAATGGGGACATGATTTTAGGCCTGCTTATGTGGATATTGCCCCCTGGATAGCCTGTTTGCCTGAACGCCCGGTAGTAGCAGCCTTTACGGCTACAGCCACCTATCGCGTGCGGGAAGATATAACCAGGCTCTTGGAGCTATCCAATCCTGATACATATGTTACTGGTTTTAAGCGAGAGAACCTGCATTTATCAGCTGTCAAAGGGGTGGATAGAACCAAGTTCATAATCCGCTATGTAGAAACCCATTCTGAGCAGGCGGGAATTATCTATGCTGCTACCCGCAAGGAGGTCGATACCCTGTACGAACAATTACAGGCCAGAGGGGTTTTAACAGGGCGTTACCATGCCGGGCTTGATAAAGAAGAGCGACGCCAGAGTCAGGAGGATTTCCTGTATGATAAAACCCGGGTTATAGTAGCCACCAATGCTTTCGGATTGGGCATAGACAAATCCAATGTCCGTTTCGTAATTCACCATAATATGCCTCGCCATATCGAAGCCTATTATCAGGAAGCAGGACGCGCCGGGCGTGATAATGAACCGGCCGATTGTATTCTCCTCTATTCGCCGGGGGATGTTCAAACCCAGAAGTACTTTATTGAGAATAGTGAAATGAACGATGAGCTGAAGAACGGGGAATATAAGAAACTGCAGGGCATGATTGATTATTGCCATACCAATAATTGTCTGCAACAGTATATATTGAATTATTTTGGCGAGGAAGATGCCGCCGGCACCTGTGGGAATTGTGCTAATTGTGAGCAGGAGTTTGAGATGAAGGACTTTACTATTGAAGCCCAGAAAATATTTTCCTGTATGAAAAGAATGAACGAACAATACGGCATGACCCTGGTGGCTTCGGTGCTCAAGGGCTCTAAGAGCAAGAGGATACAACAGCTGCGCTTCGATCGCTTATCCACTTACGGCATTATGAAGGAAATGACTATACCTGCCATAGTAGAGCTGATGCATATGCTGGAGGCAGATGATTATATATATAACACTGGAGGGCAGTATCCGGTTGTACACCTTAGCCCGAAAGCGGGCCCGGTCCTCAGAAAACAGGCCCGGGTCATGGTCAGGATGCCCCATGTTCCTGAGCCGGCAGCTGCTGAAAGTGATATTTTCGAATTACTGCGCTCCCTGCGCAAAGAGATTGCACAGCGAGAAGGAATGCCTCCCTATGTAATATTCCACGACAGCACCTTAAAGGAAATGAGCCAACGTTTACCCAGGGACGAATACGAAATGTTGACTATTACCGGGGTAGGAGAAAATAAATTAAAGAAATACGGCAAACAGTTTCTGGAGGTCATAAAGGATTATCTACGTATCTAGATCAAGCAAGAAACTCTAGGGTGGCAGTTAACTGTCCTCTTGTCCCAAACGGACAGCTAACTGCATCCTGTCAAGTAGACAGACGCATAATAAAACTAAGCGACCTTTGTTCGATACTCCATCTCTCGGACTGAGGCCGTTTATTTTTGTTGAAGTCGCTTATGTTGTGAATATAGATATATTCATCAATATTATCCTCTAAGTGCCCAAAAGTATCATACAAACCGCATTGATTTGCTTCCCCAACATCATCATCGCTAAGTATAAGTATAAATACAAATATACCCACTGTATTGGATGTTTTGTTATATAATGGTATTAATGTTAGGAGATTTATATTATTTATAGGATTTATTATATTTTATATATAATTTATGAGGATATTTATTGTGGATATAATGCCAATATACCTTATATTGTTACATTCAATACCCGAAACCGCGATTCTAGTTTCGTTAGGCCTAGTCTTAATCGGAATAAAGCCTGCCCTGTCCCGAATACTCATGGTAGCGTTTCTTACATCCTTAGCCAGCTATTTTATTCGGACTCTGCCCTTGTCTCCCGGAATTAACGTCTTTCTTCAGCTCCCCATATTGATAACACTGCTTACTTATATATGTAGACTTCCGGTTACATATGCGGTGATAGCTTCATTTGTGGGCCTCATTTCTCTTGGCATTACAGAAACCATATTGAATTTCATAATCTTTGCCTTAACGGGAATACCAGTTCAGCAAGCCCTTAGCAACGACTTGTGGAGAATTTTATTTCCCCTGCCTGAGTTTTTGATTTTAGTCGGGATAATATTTGGCTTGATTCGATATGATATTACTATTTTTGATGTTCAAAGTGTTCTGGAGACGGAGAGGACTATTGACAATGAAGATAAGCAATTCAAATAAAATCATCGTAATACTTGGTCTGGCAGTAATACTTATTGTATTGGGATTCTATTATCAATTTTATCTCCAAGGATCAGTTCCGACCCTTGATCAGAATTTTATTGTATATTCCATTTTACTGGTAATATTGGCTGCAGTATTGTTATCACTCACATTAACCCAGAAGCTTTTATTCATAGCTAAACAGGAAAGAATTTTCGAATTGCAGCAGTATCATATCGAACAGTTGCAGGAAATGAACAAGATTATCAAAACTCAACGCCATGATTTCGTTAACCATTTGCAGACAGTATATGGCCTTATGCAATTAGGCCAAGTTGAGGAGGCTCAATCTTTTATCAGCGAGCTTTTCACCGAAGTACAGATAAGTGGAGAAGCATTAAGACTGGCGATACCGGAATTAAGTGCTCTTCTGCTGGTGAAAACGGGATTGGCAACCAGTCGCAATATATCATTTAGAATAGAAGTGCGCTCTGACTTATCTCAAATAAATGTAAGACCTTTCGATCTGGTTGCCATTATGGGCAACCTCATTAACAATGCTTTAGAAGCAGTGGAGAATCTACCGGTAGCGGAGAGAAAGGTTCAAATCCAGGTATTCGAGAATACTGGTTACTTCATCATGCAAACCCGCAACCCCGGCTTTATTCACAGAAATCTGCGAGCCATGATTTTCACCCCCGGATTCTCCACTAAAAACGATCGTACAGATCGTGGGCTCGGACTAGCTTCCGTAAAACACCTAGCAGATAACTATAACGGATTTGTGGTAGTCAGCAGTCATCTGGATAAAGGAACCTGTTTCACGATTGGTTTCCCCAAGTAAATATTGAAAGGAGATAATCGTGTGAGTATTCATGAATTAGCTGGTAGATGCGCTGCATACCTGGCACACCAGCTAGAAGCTGATCGAATTAAGGAAAATCGCATGGCATTTGGCCTGGAATTGCTGCTGGGGGAAATAGTCAAGCTGTTATGTGTGATAACGCTTTCTTATGCACTAGGAATATTACCAGAAGTCCTTACCATTACGGTTACTGCGGGTGTGCTGCGATTAGCTTCGGGAGGTGAGCATTGCAGTGCCTATTACCGGTGTCTCATTGGGGGAATACTTTGCTTTTTATTGCTGGGTGGGATTGCCCATAGTCTTAACCCAATAATGAGCCGAGAAGCCTTAATGTCTGTAGTTGTTATTTGCTTCCTAATAGTTGGCCTTGTACTCTACAAATATGTTCCAGGCGATACCGAAAACAAACCTATAAATACCGAAGAAGAGCGGACAAAATTTAGGAAGTGGTCCCTGATAATCGCATCTGTATATTGCGTGGTTATGATAATTATGATGCAGTTTGGGACTTCAAACAAATTGGTACTGCCTATGATAATAGGTATGATGGAACAGGCCTTTACCGTTACCCCCTGGGGATACCGCTTTCTTCACTGGGTTGATAACGTGTTAGGTGCCAAGAAAGAGGATGCACAAAATGGATATTTTAATCGTTGATGATGATATACCCACTGGTCGCTATCTAAAACACATTGTCTCACAAGTACCGGGAGTTACCGTGGTTGGTGTAGCTGCCAGCGGTTTTGAAGCACTTAGGATTGCCAGTGAACATAAACCCCAGGTCGTATTTTTGGATGTAGATATGCCGGAGATGAATGGCCTGGAAGTGGCCCATAGGATGGCTGAATGGCAGAGTGATATATTATTTATATTTGCCACTGCTTATCCTAATTATGCCATGCAGGCCTTTGAGCTATATTCCTTTGATTATATTCTTAAACCCTTTAATGAAGAACGGATCAAGAAAACCCTGCGCAAGATTAACAATAGGTTAAGTTCTCAACCATTTCCTTCAGCAAAGCCTAAAGAAACTATATCCATTCAAGCCCACGGGAAAACATATTTGCTGAAACCAGGGGAAATATTATATATTGAAAGTCGCAGAAATAAAATTATAATAAAAACCCTAACTGGTAGGCATTGCATAAAAGCCGACCTCCACGGCTGGAAAGAAAAACTTGCTCCTTATGGTTTCGTGCAAAGCCATCGAAGCTATCTGGTTAATGTTAATCAGGTTAAAGAAATTGGTTACATTAACAGAACTTATGAACTTACTTTAAAGTCTGGTGACAAAGTCCCATTAAGCCGCAGCTATGAAAAGCAACTTAGAAAAATGCTGAGCAATCTGCAAATATAAACTGGCTTCCATGACATGAAATATGACTCAAAAAACGACCAACAATGTGGTCGTTTTTTCGTTTCTGTAAGTTTTATTTCAACTTTCAACAAAATTACCCATTCGTACTCATATTTGACCCATTCGTACCAGTCTTATTGAAAAAGCAAGGTTAAGTTGATAGAGTGCAAATATAAACACATTATGGAAGGAGGTGGAAACCATGCGCAAACCGTCTCAAATAAAAATATTGAGCTTTGTCTCAGCATTTCTTCTCTTAGTTGCCGCTGGTGGTGCCAGTCCGGCTTGCTGGTTTCACTGGTATCAGCCAAAATTACCGGAATAGATAAGTCTCAAGGGCATTGAAGGTTTGAGCATAAAACAAATTGTACGAATAGGCCTGACATATCACGAAGTATATAATGCTTAAAAGACAGAATTAAACGATCGATAGAACCGTCCCCATGATCGCCCACTGCCCCACACAAGATTGAGGTTATGTTTTTATTAACCAATTTGGGAGAACTTGTGTAGGAGAATTGAAAAAGGAGGGAGTAGAATACTAATGCTTTCCCAAAAACCTAGATTTATTAGGGAGGACGAGTATAATGAAGAGAAGATTCTTAATTATTAGTACTTTATTATTGGCTATTGCTTTTATTCCGGTCTTTTCCTATGCAAGTGCAGATGCAGCACAAATAAAAGCTTATACTTTTAGTAATGTTCGGGATTATGTCGAGTCAAGTGCTTTTAATGTTCCAAATACAAATCCAATTTGGATCAATTTTCGCCAGTGGGATAATAGCGGTTATAATTATACTATAACTTATAAAGTTCAATCGGCGAAGGGTTATTCAGCTACAGTTCATTGCTCACATAGTTCTAGTATTTCCAATCAAAATGGCAGTGCTCAGTATCAGCAAATGTCTGGCACACCAGTAGCAGGTAGTAAATACTTGAGAATTGAGGTTACTAGTGGGGCAACATACACTAATGGTTATGGAGAACTATACCAGAATTAGTAAGGAGGAATAATTATGAGAATGTTAAGCAAATGGAAATTTAAATTCATTTTGGTTCTTAGTTTTATTTTTCTCATTGGGTTTGCTTTTAACGCAGTAGCCACAAATAATCTTGTTAAAGATAAATCACCAGTTCTAACTATAGAAGAGGTTGAGGCTTTTTATAAAGATTATGCTGAAGCTTGGCAAAACCAAGACTATGATAGCATAAAGAGGAATTCGATTGTTGTTACAGGTGAAGAAACAATAGCGCATCATAAACGTCTTTACTCTGAAGGAGTATATCTGCTTTCTGCACAAGTTAATTCTTTAGAAAAAATAACCGTCAATGAATTGAACAAAAGAATTGAAGATAAACTAAGTAAACTTAGCAACGAAGAATGGGTTATTGAAGATGTTCCTATTGAAGATGTCCCCATGGAGGTAAGAAATGCTGACAAAAATATGCCTCGCGAAGAACTGGTTGTTAATGAAGAACGCATCAAGGCATATAAGTTAATGGAAAATCAGATTGCGCAAGAAGGAAGCATTTATGTAGCTAATGTTACGCTGAATTTCACTGATGAAACTATTGTAGATGATGAACAAAAATTTGTTTTTCATGATGGCCAATGGAAGGTATATGTGAGATAGATAATTGAAGTCTTAAGTTTGAGCAATCAAGGGGACGGTTCTCAAAGGGATCAATCGGAAGTTTTGCGCAAAAAAGGCTTAGCCATCGGTTTTCAACTGATGACTGAGCTTTAATTAAATACCGCACAAAATTTTTGATTGCCCAAGAAGAAGGAAGTCAGGGTATATGTATAACTTTGTGTAAATAGATTTTCCTCTTATGTTATTGTTAAGCATAGTTTTCCCAATAAGTGGCAAACTATGCATGAGTCTTACCTATCAGAAGGATAGGGCAATGCTGAGGAGCAACCCGAGCGTCTGACAGGATTCGACCGAGGGGTGAACTAAAGCGATAAACCTCCGGGGCGAAGCCCCGGCCAATTATCTTATGACATAGTCTCTAAGCTGAATCTATCTCCGAAATATATGGCCACACGATCAAGGGGACGGTTCTGTTGATCGGACTGAAATAGCGTGGTATTATTAAAGG
>ENA-UOOH01000326-UOOH01000326.1-fermentation-metagenome-genome-assembly--contig:-NODE-326-length-56980-cov-7.484427_pt1 | contig 56980 bp, 57 predicted proteins | sample MGYA00245778_ERZ724025 | MGnify/ENA primary metagenome ERZ724025 (study PRJEB28704, sample SAMN03018313) | fermentation metagenome | biome: anthropogenic terrestrial biome; feature: soil; material... | reverse complement strand
TGGCAACGGTCGATGAAGCAGGAATCCCGCGACTTAAGTCGTGGGAGGTTCAAGCAGGCGAGGAGGGGCGAATCCGCTTATGCGAGTGAGTGTAGTAGAGGTTGCGTCCTCGTGGCGTGATATTCGCGAGGTTACCAGCAGGGCAGGGCACTACAGGGCTGAGCTTGCAGTGTTTGGAGCCAGTAAGGGCATTGATTTTCGATGGCACGATCCCGATGTATCGGCCACGGAGCTCGCCGCGTCCGATGCACTGCTGCTTTTGGTGCTTAGCGGCGGCACCGAGCAACTGGGCATGTCGGTCATCTCTCGCTGGAAGGGCCCGCTTGCGATACTGGCGCACCCCGGCGATAATGCCTTAGCCGCGGCCATCGAAATGCTCGCGCTCGCCAGATCCACTGGGCATGCGGGCGTCATTATCCAGGCCAGTCCGGGCTGGCGTGATGGGGTTTCGTTGGCTTTCGCGCTTGCCAAGACCCACGCGAGCCTGCGCCGGGCGACAATCGGCTCGCTGGGGTCGCGTGAGGTGGAGATCATGACGCCATGGGCTCTTGAGGGCGCTGTGAGCGAAGTGTGGGGTCCGCAGCTTGTGCATCTACCCCTGGGGCAGTTGGTCCGTTATTCGCGCGAAGCCGATATGCAGGCTGCGCAAGACATAGTGGACGAGATGCGGGCGCAGGCGCCGCGAGTTGTCGAACCCGATGCACGCGCCATGCTGGGCTCGGCTCGGATTTACCTGGGCCTGAAGAGGATAGTGGAGGAGCATGGCCTGGATGCCGTGGCCGTTCATTGCTTCGCGTTGCTGACTCCTCTTGCGAACACCGGGTGCTACGCGTTGGCGCGTCTGAACGATGAGGGAGTGCCCGCGACTTGTGAAGCCGACATTCCATCATGTCTTACCATGCTGTTCATGCGGTATCTGACATCAGCGCCGAGTTTCCTGGCAAACCCGTCGTCCATCGATCTCGGCTCGGATACAGTGGTGTTTGCCCATTGCAGTATACCTCCGAGCATGTGCGCCACATACTCGCTCAGGTCGCACTACGAGTCGAACTTGGGCGTGGGCATCGCGGGCGAGTTGGAGCCGGGACCGGTGACTGTTGTCCGAATTGGCGGAAAGGACTTGCGGGAAATCTATGCAGCCAGTGGCCGGCTAGTTGAGTGCGGAGATCGTGAAGACCTGTGTCGCACTCAGTTATCAGTGAGATTCGATCGACCGGAAGACGCGCGTCTCTTGCTCAGTCGACCGCTGGGCAATCACCATATGATCGTCCGGGGGGACTGGACGCACCAGATCAATCAGTACTGCAGTTACTTCCGCGACTAGGTTCTTCGGATACTATCCGGGCCAGCGCAATGGCTGCATCGCGCGCATCGTCCATGGTGTTGAACCATCCGAAGCTGAAGCGGAGTGTACCCACGGGGAATGTTCCCAGGGTCCTGTGGGCTGCCGGCGCACAGTGGAGCCCTGACCTGACCATGATGCCGAAGTCCCTGTCGAGGAGATAGGCCGCCCGTGCCGGATCCGATAGCGGCGATGTGAACCCCGCCGACACAGTTGCCACTCGGTCCAGGGCACAGGCTGCTGCGGCGCTTCCCATTTCCGCTCCCCATGGGCCGAACACTCGCACTCCGGGGATGCCCCGCGCCATTTGCGCGAACTCATCTGCCAGGCGGAGTTCGTGCAGACCTATCTGCTCGGCCCCGTTTTCCAAGACAAAGCCGATCCCGGCTGCGAGCCCTGCTATCCCCACTGTGTTGGGGGTGCCGGGCTCGAATCTGTCGGGCAGGAACCCGGGTTGGACCTCTTCGTCCGACCGGCTGCCCGTGCCGCCCTGGACGAGGGGCAGCATCTGAGTTGCCGCGCGCGGGCTCAGCACCATACCGCCTGTCCCCGGCGGACCGTAGAGCCCCTTATGGCCGGTGAACGCGAGCACATCCGCGCCCAGCTCGCGCAGGTCGATGGGGATCGCCCCTGCAGTCTGGGCTGCATCTACCATCATGAAAACCCCGGCCTCACGCGCTATGTTGGCGATTTCGGCGATGGGCATCACTGTTCCTGAAACATTGGATGCGTGGGTGATCGCTATCATCCTGGTGTGGGGCCTGAGGGCGCAGCGCACATCCTCCGGGTCCAGACTGCCCCGGATGTCGCACTCTACTTCAGTAATCTCGACTCCGCGGTGCTCTTCTGAGAACCGCAGCGGACGCATCACCGAGTTATGCTCCATGCTGGTGGTCACCACGTGATCGCCGTGGCGGAGCAGACCGTGTACGGCGAAGTTCAACGCGTAAGTTACGTTGGGGGCGAATATGACTTGTTCGGCTGCGGGCGCGTGAAAGAGCCGAGCTGCCGATTCGCGCGCTTCATAAACTATTCGCCCGGCGCCCAGGCTGCTTTCGTAGCCTCCCCGACCCGGGCTGGCGCCGACGTCGCGCATGTACCGCTCCATTGAGTCCCAAACCTTCGGGGGCTTGGGATAGGAGGTGGCTGCGTTGTCAAGGTAGATTCGTCTGCCAGCGTAAGCCATGTCCATATGATGCCTCGCCTCCCAACGCTCAGTATCGCCCGGGCCGTGCCGGCTGTCAACAGTATGCTCAGGACCTCGTCAAAGTCGTCCCTTGCGTGTTTGCGCGGCTGAGCGCGGTTGGCTGCATGCCCGGGCACGTGGCAAGAACTGGGGTGCGCTATCTTTGACAAAAGGTACGGGCCATGTGCTCACATTCGGACGCGAACGCTGCAAAAAGTGAGCACATGGCCCATCTATGCCCTTGTTCCCACCATTTACGGCCATGCTTTTGCCCTCCGGCGCGCCTCCGGCTCGCGAATTCCCATAACATGCTAGCGGGTATCGGTTCTATGGTGGATTCAGCCAGGGTCTTGCCTCTACTTGCCTGCCAGTGCTCAATAATGAATGCACCTATGTTCAATAATGAACGCACCTGTGTTCACCTTTGGACGTTATCCGCGGAACTTCCGTCAAAAAGTGAACATCCCAGGTTATGCCATACGCAGCCTGCTCAACGGCTGGACTACGTCTATGGAGTGGCCGCGATTTCGGGAAGCAGGAAGGTGGGGGTAAGCTCAACAGACCGGCCATGCGGTCTTTCAGGCCGCCGTGCCTCGGTCGCGCCTCAGTCTCGGCCCAGCGCTAGGTGCTTTTCGACCGCGCCCGCGGCCATCCGCAAGTCACATGAGCGGCCAAGACATGCGGTGTGCACGGTTAGCACGACTTTGGCGGGGCACTGACAGTGCACCGCAGACATATAGGCAAACCGTATGGCTGGCATATGGTCGATCAATATCTCCTATTTGCCGCAGCGCGCTGCCTCAGCCTATACTCAACTGTGTGGGCATCTTGATACTGTGCCCACGGGCACGCAAGCATGCGTGTGGGCGCGCGTGTGTGCAAATGCATTGGGGAGGGGCTAGTTCGAAAATGGACCAACGACGAGTAGTGCTAGTGGCGGGCGCCGTTGTCGGGGCGCTCAGTGTGTTTCTGGCCAAGGCCGGGAACCCGGCGAACATGGGAATCTGTATCGCGTGCTTCATTCGTGACATCGCAGGCGGGCTCGGCCTGCACAGGGCGGAGGTTGTGCAGTATCTGCGCCCAGAGGTACCTGGTTTCATCATAGGTTCTATGTTGGCTGCCCTAGCCGCAGGGGAATTTCGGGCGCGGGGCGGGTCTTCGCCGGTGCTCCGGTTCGTGCTGGGCTTCTTCGTGATGATCGGCGCGCTAGTCTTCCTAGGCTGTCCTCTCAGAATGGTCCTGCGCCTGGCAGGCGGGGATCTCAACGCCGTGTTCGGCATCTTGGGCTTCACAGCTGGAATATGGGTGGGCGCTCTCTTCCTGCGGCGCGGCTTCACACTCGGCAGGAGCGCGCGCATGCCGGCAGGCAACGCTGTGGCGCTCCCTGTGTTCAGCGTGCTATTGGTGATCCTGGCGATCACCGCGCCTGCGTTCATCTTCTTTAGTTCCAAGGGCCCGGGCTCAGCGCACGCCCCAGTGCTCGCGGCGCTTGCGGCCGGCCTCATCGTCGGCGCTCTCGCACAGCGCTCGCGGCTCTGCCTGGCCGGCGGGATACGCGATCTGATCCTCATCCGAGATCCTCATCTATTCAACGGGTTTGCAGCCATTTTCGGGGTTGCGCTCATTCTCAACCTGGTTTCCGGCGGATTCAAGTTGGGATTTGCCGGGCAGCCTGTGGCTCATACCGATGGACTATGGAATTTCTTGGGCCTGGCTGCAGTAGGGCTGGGCGCCTCGTTGCTTGGCGGATGCCCCCTGCGCCAGTGCATCTTGGCTGGCGAAGGCGATGCGGACGGCGTCATGGCCTTCCTGGGCATGCTTGTCGGCGCTGCGTTCGCGCACAACTGGGGCATCGCTTCATCGGCGGCCGGGCCGACCGCCAATGGCAAGGTCGCTACGGCGGCGGCTCTTGCTGTGATGACCATCATCGGGTACATGGGAGTTCGGGGGTCTGGAAAGGGCAAGGCTCAGGCCGAGTAATCAGGAGGAATGAAACAATGGCTTATCGTGTAGATGCGCGCGGGCTTTCCTGCCCGCAGCCTGTGGTGATGACCAAGAAAGCACTAGATAGCTGCGGCGATGTGCAGGTTCTCGTTGACAACGCCACAGCCATGGAAAACGTTTCGCGGTTCGCCCGCCATAGCGGCTGCGATGTGGATGTGGAGGCCAGCTCCGAAGCGGGGGAGGACGGAGAAGGCTGCGACTGCTACATCATCCGGATTCATGCAAAGGGGCGGGCGTAGCGTGGGCGAGGGCGATGCGCAACCCGGCTCGGCGCCGGTGTTTCTGATCTCCTTCCCCAATGTTCATCACGCGTTCAAGTGCGAGAGCCTCATGCGGGGGCCGGGGCGCGAGATTCACGTCATGCCCGTTCCGAGGCAAGTCAGTTCCAGCTGCGGGCTGGCTGTGGAGGTCAGGGCAGACGATATCCTGCACGGCCCAGACGTGGCGCGGGAGCTGGAGCGCGGGGGCGTAGACTACGAGGCGGTGTTCGCGCTCGGATCAGGCGGTCGCTACGAGCTGATCTGCGAGAACAATGACTCGTCTGTATGAAGGAAAAGCGTAGCCGGTGATGAAGATAATACCATACGAGCGCCTTTTCTTATCGAAGGGAGTCGATGGTATGACGCAGAGACTGTTGCGCGCGGACGTGCCCACGGATGAAACGTGGAAACTTGAGGATCTGTTCGCCACAGCTGGCGATTGGCAAAACGAGCTCGACGCGGCGCTGGCTGATATCGCTTCTGTGGCTGCCTATCGCGGGCGGCTCGCTGAAGGGGCGGGAATGCTCCTCGAGTGCTTTGAGGCCATGGAACGGCTCATGATGAGGATGCTTAGGGTAGGCACGTACGCATTTCTTCGCTTCTCTGAAGACGGGTCGAACCCTGTGAACCAGGGGATGATGGGGCGAATGGCGTCCGCCCAGGCGAAGGTGGGGTCGGCGATCGCCTTCATAGAGCCGGAGATACTTGCGTTGCCTGAGGGGGCCGTGGAGCAGTATCTGCAGGGCGAGCCAGGCTTGGGGGAGTTTCGTCGACGGTTGGAGCGTATACTGGCCGACAGGCCGTACGTGCTGTCTCAAGAGACTGAGGCAGCTCTAGCCGCTCTGAGCGAAGTGTTCGGCGCGCCGGAGACCATCTACCAGCTGGCCAAGAGCGGAGACATGCTCTTTGAGCCTGCGCGCGACTCGGAGGGTCGGGAAGTCTCCATCGCGTTCGCTACCTATGAAGAGAAGCTGGAGATATCGCCGGACGCCGTTCTCCGCCGCAATGCCTACTCATCGTTCGCCAACGGGCTGAAGCGCTACCAGAACGCCTTTGGCGGCACTTTCGGGTCGGAGATCAAGAAGAACGTCGCCATGGCGCGCGTCAGGGGATACGAGTCGGCTACTCACATGCTCCTCCACGGGCAGGAGGTATCGGGGGAGTTCTACCACAACCTTCTACAGACGGTTCAGGCCGGCCTCGCCCCGCACATGCGCCGTTACGTGGAGCTGCGCAAGCGGGTTTTGGGTTTGGATCAGGTGATGTACTGCGATATCGAGGCCCCGCTTGACCCGGGCTTTCAGTCGGACACCACGTATGAAGAAGGGGCGAGACTCATCCTCGATTCTGTACAGGTTATGGGGGACGAGTACGCCCAGATTGTGCAGTCCGCTCTGGAGGGAAGGTGGATCGATCGGGCCGACAACATCGGCAAGTCCACTGGGGCGTTCTGCGCGCCTGTCTACGATGTGCACCCGTACATCCTGGCTACGTGGGGCGCCAACATGAGGTCGGTGTTCACCATCGCGCATGAGTTGGGCCACGCTGTACACATGGTGTTCTCCTCGCGCAACCAGCGGCTAGTCAACACCGACATATCGGTGGTCTTCGTGGAGGCGCCTTCCACGTTCAACGAACTACTTCTGGCGCAGCACATCCTGGGCCAGAAGTGCGACAGGCAGATGCGACGCTGGGTGCTCATGCAGATGCTGGCCACTTACTACCACAACTTCGTCCGGCACATGCTCGAGGCAGAACTCACAAGGCGGGTGTACGCGCTTGCCGAGGAAGGCAGCCCAGTCACGGCGGCGCTTCTGTCGCAGCTCAAGGGGAAAATTCTGGAGGAATACTGGGACGGAGTCGTCCAGATCGACAACGGCGCTCGCCTGACATGGATGCGCCAGCCCCACTACTACATGGGCCTCTACTCCTACACCTACTCAGCCGGGCTAGTTACCGCTACATTGGTCGCCGAGAACCTGGCTCAAGACGGCGAGGCTGTGGCCAAGCGCTGGGTTGAAGTTCTGAAGGCCGGGAGTACGATGAAGCCGCTCGAGTTAGCGAAAATGGCCGGAGTGGACTTGGAGGACGAGGCAACTGTACGGCGCGCAACAGACTACGTGGGGCGCGTTGTGGACGAGCTTGTACAGAGTTTCTAGTGATCGACTGACCCAGATGCGGACCGGCTATTGGCGCGTGAGTCGAAGCGCGCCGGGGCAGGCCCGCATCTTCGCTTCATCATACACGGCTTTCAGAGGGACTCCATGCTTTTCGGCAAGCCTCTTGCAGTCCTCGTATTCGGGCGCGGCATTAGTGACCGCATCGCCCAATCGAGCCACTTTGACGCGCGCGTCGAGGAGCGCCTCGATGGCTGGAAGGTTCCTGAACGGCGCTTCGTGATCATGCGTGTGGTCATGGCTATCGTGATCGTGATCGTGAACGTGAACGTGATGGTCGTGGCCATCGTGGTCATGGTGGTGGTGGCCGTGATGGCCATCGTGGTCGTGCCCCTCGCGGGCATGGGCCGTGACGACCTCGACGTGTGTGCCGCTGATGCCCTTCCTCAGCACCCTGCTGGTCACCAGATCGAAATGGTCGAGTCCGCCCTGTTCGAGCTGGGCGCAGCCCTGCATCGATCAGAGCGCCCAGAGTCATGCTATAGATCCACGCATCATATGGCGCCTCCCACCTCGGATCAGGGTTCTCCGGATAGCACAGTATTCGACTTCCAGTCAGATTCCCCTGTGATCCCGGAGGGATCCGGCAATCCGCCGCAACTCCCCGAGCCTCCAGGACGCCAGGGCGCAGGGCGACCCAGGGTCCTGCGAAAGCCGCGTCGGTCCCATGAGCCTGGACGCCTCGCCGGCTAGGCCATGCATGATCTGCGTGGTCCGGCGCGACCTGTTATGTGTGCAACAGGTGTTTTATGGGACCTGCTCCAGGCGCAACAGGTGTCAAAAATAACCTGCACCGAGTACAACAGGTACCGGATAATTGCCATCTGTCAACATCGCCTACGTCCGCATTGCCTCCTTGTCGCACCCCGGTCGCGCCCCGGTCGCGCCTCAGTCCCGGCCCAGCCCTTGGCGCTTTTCGGCCGCGGCCGCAACCGCGACCGCGACCATTCGTAAGGCCTGCCAGCGGTCTAGCACGCAAACCACAACGCCTGCGCGACTTCGACGGATCCCTGCTGTGACCCCGGAAGGTGACCCCGCAGGACCTCGTCAAAGTTGTCCTCTGCGTGGCTGAGCGTGGTTGGCTGCATGCCCGGGTGCGTGGCAAGAACTGGGGTGCGCAATATTTGACAAAAGGCACGGGCCACGTGCTCACATTCGGACGCGGACGCTGCAAAAAGCGAGCATGTGACCCAAATACACCCTTGTTACCACCAGTTGCAGACACGTTTTTGCCCTCCGGCGCGCCTCCAGCTCGCGAATTCCCATAACATGCTAGCGGGTATCGGCTCTATGGTGGATTCAGCCAGGGCTTTGCCTCTATGTGCTTGCATGTGCTCAATAATGAATGCACCTGTGTTCAATAATGAATGCACCTGTGTTCACCTTTAGACGTTATCCGCGAAACTTCCGTCAAAAAACGAGCATCCCAGGTTGTGCCATGCGCAGCCTGCTCAACGGCTGGATTACGTCTGTGGAGTGGCCGCGATTTCGGGAAGCAGGAAGGCGGGGGTAAGCTCAACAGACCAACTATGCGGCCTTCAGGCCGTTCGTGAGAATCGGCTTCAGGTACCGAGTGATTATCAACTGTCAGCCTCGCAGACGCCCGCATTGCCCTCAAGCTCCCGTCATGGTCTTTGCTGTTCTTTCAGGAAACCGCAGCTCAACGCGGGTACGTCCGCCGTGTCTCGGTCTCGCCTCAGTCTCGGTCCAGCGCCAACCTCTTTTGATCGAGGTTCGCGACCATCCGCGAGTCACACGAGCGGCCAAGACATGCGGTCTGCAGGGCTAGCGCGACTTCGGCGGATCCCTGCTGTGACCCCGGCAGGTGACTCGAAGTTGCCGCCTGCCTGTGGTAAACTGGTGTCTGCTGGGTGTCGGCACTCGACCGGGCTCGGCGTGAATGGAGAAGTGTAGGCTGTGGCAGATAAGTCCAATGGTAGTCTCGCCAAATTCGCAGGCATAGTGGCGCTTGGCACGGTGGCCAGCAAGATACTGGGCTTCTTGCGGGAGACGTCTTTCGCTGCGCAGTTCGGGGCGAGCTATGCCACCGACGCGTATCTGATGGCTATGGTCATCCCAACGTTGATGCTGTTGGGAGTGGGACCCGCTGTCACCACCACGCTGGTGCCGGTGTTCGCGGATGTGGAACGTCGACGCGGCCGGGAGGCGGCGTTCGCTTCGGTAAGTGCGATAATCAATGCGTGCTTCATCGTTTCAGGCGTGGTCATGGTTGCGGGCATGGTGTTCGCGCGTCCCGTGGTGAGGCTTGTCGCGCCGGGGTTCTCCGGAGAGACATTTGCGCTCACGGTCGAGCTCAGCATCATCCTGTTCCCGATTGCGGTGCTGACCGTGCTGGCGCACTGTGTAACCGGCGTTCTGCACGCTATGGGCAAGTTCACGGTGCCGGCCGTTACCGGCATCGTTCAGAATATCATCATCATCACCGCTATCACGGTATTTGGCCCACGCCACGGCATTGGGGCGGTGGCCGTTGGCACTGTCCTGGGCTCCCTGAGCATGCTGGCCGTGCAGTGGCCGGCTCTCCGCGCATGCGGCTACAGGCACCGGTTCGCGGTGGACTGGAAGGATAGGGGGTTGCGCCAGGTAGGCCGGCTGATCGGACCAATTATCTTGGGTACCGCGGCATCGCAGGCGGGAGCGCTGGTCATCCGAGCTCTGGCGTCGCGCCTGCCCGAAGGGTCGATTACGTATCTCAACTACTCACAGCGGCTGGTCGCGCTGCCGGTGGGCGTGTTTGGAACCGCTCTCATAACCGTCCTCTACCCAACGCTTGCCCGTCTTTACTCTGAGGACAAGTCCGAATTCTCAAGAACCTTCAAGCGCTCGGTCGGAATCGTCTTCTTCATACTGCTGCCCATGGCGGCAGGCCTGATGATCCTGGCTGAGCCCGTGGTGCGGCTGGCGTTTGAGAGACGCGCTTTCACGGCGGATGCCACTTCCGCTACTGCCGTTGCGCTTGTGTATGCAGCTATCGGGATACCCTTCATGGGCCTGGCCGACCTCACATCCAAGGCTTTCTATGCCACTCACGACACGATCACCCCGGTGTTCGTAAACGTTGGGGCCGTGGGCGTCAACGTTCTGCTCAGCCTGGCGCTTGTGGGCAGCATGCAACACGCCGGGCTTTCGCTGGCGGCGTCCTGTCAGCCCATTGCTTCATTTATGATCCTGCAGCTCATATTGCGACGCAGGGCGGCTGCATCGCAGCGCCAGAGCGCGTTGGCTGGCCCGGACGTCCACGTCCACGCCGCTTGGGGGCAGACCTCCCGAGCGACCCGATCTGCCAGGGACGGCGAGTACAGCCTGGCGGCATCACTTGCCAAGTCGGTGGTTGCGACCGCGGTGATGTGGGCGGCTGTGTCGGCCTTCGATCCGTGGTTCGCCGCGCGTGTTTCGCAGTCCGGCATCATGGCGCAGGCACTGCGGCTCGCGGCGTCTGTGGGCGTGGGCGCGGCGGCGTACTTGGTCGTGGCCGCCGCGCTGCGAAGCGAGGAACTCACATTCGCCGCAGGCGCGGTGCGCGGTCGGCTCGGCCGCAGCAAGCAGGGGCGTTGAGCCGAACGAAGCGACGGCCGGAAGGAGCGAGCGCATCTCGCCGCCTCATCGGCCGCCGCTTGAGATCACTTGTTCACCAGGCCAAGCACATCAGGCCTTCATGTTGGGCTGTCCAAGCCGTCCTTGCTTCACCTTGCCGAGCACGGTGATGGCCTCCACGATCATCCATATTTCCAGAACGATGATGACCCCGTCTATTATGCTGAGGAGCATGTTGCCCTTTGCCATATAGCTAAGCAAGTTGGCCACCATGCCCCAGGTGGTTATGAATATCATGAATATCATCGGGATCATGGTGTACTGGGTGGGTTTGCTGTTCTCCGCCAGATACACGGTGATTGTGAGCAACGCCAGACCTGCAAGCAACTGGTTGGTGGCGCCGAACAGAGGCCATAGCACGTTGGCGCTGCCGCGGAAGGCCAGCAGGTAGGCGCTGACCACCGCGATCCCAGCTGCGATGTACTTGTTGTCGAGCCACTTCTGCCCGATGCTGTCGCCGAACTCGGAGATCACGTAACGCTGCAAGCGTGTGGCTGTATCGATTGTGGTGCTGGCGAAGCTGACCATGAAGACGGCCAATATGTTGAGCGACATCGCTTTTGATATGCCCAGGGTTTCGACTATCCTTGCGCCTCCTTCGGCAAACGTGGGAAGCGTGGGGACTTTTGCGTAGTTCGCGTAGGTGGTGAGCCATGCTTCCTTGGAAACTCCGGTAGTGACCGCGATGATCACCAACGTGGCCAGGGCGGCCTCAAGCAGCATGCCTCCGTACCCCACCGCCAGCGCGTTGGGCTCCTTGTCGATCTGCTTGGAGCTGGTGCCGCTCGACACTAGGCAGTGGAAGCCGGATATGGCGCCGCAGGCTATGGTTATGAACAGGAATGGGAGCATGGGAGGCGCTCCGGCCGGTGCCGATATTACCGCGGGCGCGACTATGGGCAGAGGCCGGACGATTATCCCAACAATGAGCAGGATCATAGCCACGCCCAACTCCAGCGCGTTGATGTAGTCGCGCGGCTGCAAGAGGCGCTGGACGGGCATGGTCGAGGCGAAGAACACGTAGATCATGATTATGATGAGCCATGCGGCCTTGCTGAGGGCCACCGGGATGAACAGACCGATCCAGATCGTGACGTACATCGCGACTATGGCAGCGATTGACCCCACGAGGAGGCTCCCCTTCTTCTCGTAGAGGTACCACGACAGAGTCATAGCTATCACGATCTCGATCCAGATCGGGAAGACGCACTGCGGATACTGGACGAACAGGTTTGCCATGAGGATTGCGAATATGGCTATTACGATCCACAAACAGAAGAAGATGATCAGGAAGAAGAGCGACCTTGTGCGAGGATTCACGACAGTTCCAGTGATATCGCCGATGGATCTGCCATCGTGGCGCATCGAGAGCACCAGAGCTCCGAAGTCGTGCACCGCGCCTGCGAAGATGGATCCGAAGACCACCCACAGCAGGGCAGGCACCCATCCCCATATCACCCCGAGCACCGGGCCGACGATGGGACCAGTGCCGGCGATAGAAGTAAAGTGGTGACCGGCGAGGATGAACTTGTTGGTAGGAACGTAGTCCACACCATCGTTGTGTTTCTCAGCAGGCGTGATGTTCTTGGTTGCCAGTTCGAATACCTTCGAGCCAAGCTTTTTTCCGTAGAGGTTGTACGCCAGGATATACAGGGCGAACGTCACAACCATCACCAAGAGAGAGTTCACTTAGTTCACCTCCGAATCGCGTTTGGGAAGCCATGAGACGCGGCATCTCCCATGCTATCCCAAATGATCATTCGGTACAAATTGACGGACTCCTGCTAATTTGAACCTGATATGTATGATTGTCTGGAGTGCAAGGCAAATCATGCAATGGAGGGAAGTCAATGGCTGAACGATGATACGGCGAAATCCCTAAACGCCTGCGCTGAGGGGGAAAGCACACGTTTCCCATGTGTGATAAGGTGGAAGCTGCGGACCAGGTCCAAACCTTCAATGCGCAGAACGCGGATGGTGTGGGCGGCGGCCTCACGCTGGACCGCAAGGTCCGACACCACGCCCACTCCGCCTCCCTGGGCCACCGCGCTCTTTATGGCCTCGACACTACCCAATTGCGCCCGAGCGCTGATGCTGTCCGGGTTCACGCCCAGCGCCCGCAGGGCGTCCTCAAAGGCTTCCTGTGTCCCTGAGCCGGGCTCTCGGCACAGCATGGGGGCTTGAAGAACCACTTCCAGCGGCACCGGGTCCTCCCAACGGGAGTACTCGCCGGTGGGTGGGGCGATGAGCACCAGCTCATCCCGACCAATGGGGAAACTCTCCACCAACGGGTCGTCTCGCATGGCTCCCGCCACTCCTAGCTCGGCTTCGTAGTTCTGAACCGCATCCCACACAGTGGCTGAATCAGCGCGGGACAGGCCGACAAATACTCCGGGGTACGCCTGCAGGAACCGCGACACTAGCCCCGGGAGAATGTAGTCAGCCGGCACCGTGCTGGCAACGACTCGAACGCTCCCGCTGATGTCGTGCTTGTACTGGCCTACCGCCGCGATTGCCTGGTCTTTGAGCATCAATATGTCCTCCGCGAAACGCTTGAGGATCCGCCCTGCCGGCGTGAGAGCGATTCCGCGGCTCTGTCGTTCGAACAAGGCCGCGCCAAGTTCCTTCTCGAGGGCAGCCATCTGCGCGCTCACCGTGGGCTGGGAGATGTAGAGGGCCTTTCCGGCCGCCGTAAACGTGCCGCGGTTTGCGATGCTTACGAATATGGCCAACTGCCGGATGTCCATTCAAGGCGCCTCCTCAGGTTCGCTCCACGCGGAGCGTCTTCTGATGCTTCTCCATTCGTTCCAATGGGCGCGTTTCCCTTCTGGAACCGCGCCTCCGTGCTCACCTGGCAGGTATGCCAATCCGAATTTAGGGAGTTTTCCGGCACAAGAAGGACTTGCCGCATCGATGTGGAACTGCAAGGCCATGGCTGGTGACCTGGTTCACATTTAGAAACGCATTCAGGAAATCGAGGGCCTTTCCATGGCTTCTGGCGTGGCCTGGTTGCAGCTACATGTCGGACTCGGTTTCAGAGGTCATCATATCGTCTGCTAGCTTGCTAGCTTGCGTTGGTGGCGAATCCGATGGCGAAATGGTAATATGGTTTCGAGGTTTCTGCTCGGCTATGCAGCACGGGCAGGTGTCACTAGATGGACCAACGATCCTAAGGCAGGAGTGAACTAGCTTATGGCTAATGGCGACGAGAAATACAGGGTACGCTCAGTAGAGCGAGCGTTCAGCATCCTTGAGGCACTTAAAGACGGCGGCGACATGCGTCTCATAGACGTGAGTCGAAGCACGATGCTTGCTAAAGGAATGGTCTTCAAGCTGCTTGATACGCTCTGTTCTGCGGGCTACGTTGAGCGTGACCCAGAAACGGGCAAGTACAGGCTTGGCAAAACCCTATTCGAGCTCGGACTTGCCGCCGGCGCCCAGATGCGGGAGCGAAGCAGTGCTCACGATGTCTTGCGATCATTGGTTGGCCAGGTCAATGAGACTGCGCACCTCGCGGTATTGCAGGGCCCCGATGTTTTGTACCTTGACAAGGTCGAAAGCAGTGCCTCGCTAAGAATGGTCACAGCAGTGGGCATTCGCCGTCCTGCCTACTGCACGGGCACAGGCAAGGCATTGCTCGCGGGACTCGCTGATGAGGATGTTCGCCGCGTGATGGATGGCAAGCCGATGCCGCGATTTACGCCCAATACCATCTGCAACATCGATGATCTACTGGCTGAACTGGCTCTCATCCGGACTAGGGGTTACGCTGTGGACAATGAGGAGAACGAGCCGGGCATCATGTGCGTGGGGGCCCCTGTGCGCAATCGAGAGGGCATCGTTGTATCAGCGATAAGTGTGGCCGGCCCTACCATTCGAGTTAACCGCGAGACAATACCTCAGCTGGCGCAGATCCTGATCGAAGCGGCGAACCAGATCTCAGAGGCCTCAGGATACGGATCATAGATCCAGCGCGCGATCGCTCTTCACTTCACCGCTTACTCATTATTCTGATAATAATCCGCGGAAGGATTTGCCTCGCGAATGTCGAAGTTACGTTCGCGATGGAAACCCGGGGTCGCATATGGAAACCGCGGTCCGATTCTGGCGAAGCTGCGAAGCATCCGTCAGGCGCTTCTGCTAGCAGTTCCGGATCGTATTCCGTGGAATGACGTTGTCGTATCGCCCAAAACGAAACCTGGTTTCTGATCGTGCGGGTCGGAAGGCGCCATATGTTCGAGGCAGTAGATTACGGGGGAGGAAGGTGAGTGGCATGCTTCTCTGATGTTGTATAGCGCTCAGGCATCGACAACCTGGCGATCGATCAGGCGTGCTCTGGCATGTGACCGCTGCGGCGTTAAATCGAATTTGGGAGGCAGGCTCTATGCACGAGTTGGTTGAGAAGATGAAGGAATACATCTTCCCCGCGATATCCACGTACTACGAAGAGCCAATAGTGCTGGCAAGGGGAGAAGGCAAGTACCTGTACGACGAAGCCGGCAGGCAGTACCTTGATTTCTTCGGCGGTATCCTCACTGTGAGCATGGGACACTGCAATCCAAGGATCAGTGATCGTGTAGTAGAACAGGTGAAAACTCTTCAGCACACATCGACAGTCTATGTCACAAGACCCATGGTTGAATTGGCCGAGCAGATCGCCGACATCGTCCCTGGCAAGCTCCGGAAGTGCTTCTTCCTCAACAGCGGCACCGAGGCTGACGAGACCGCAGTTCTCCTCTCCACGATATGTACGGGAAACGACGAGATCGTGGCGCTTCGCCATGCCTATAGTGGGCGTTCGGCCCTGGCTATGGCCCTGACTGCGCATGCTCCGTGGCGGCAGGGCAGGGGCCTTTGGGCAAATGTGAAACACGCGCATAGCCCATACTGCTACCGATGCGCTTTCGGCAGGACCTATCCCAACTGCAACCTGGAATGCGCCAAGGACATTGAGGAGCTTATCTGCACGTCCACCTCTGGCCGGATTGCTGCATTCATCGCTGAACCCATCCAGGGAGTGGGAGGGTTTATTACGCCTCCTAAGGAGTACTTCAAGGAAGCGGTCTCTATCATCAAGAAGTTCGGCGGGCTGTTCATTGCCGACGAAGTCCAGACAGGCTGGGGCCGAACTGGCGGCAAGATGTTCGGAATCGAGCATTGGGACGTGGAACCCGATATTATGACGTTCGCCAAAGGACTCGCCAACGGCGCCCCTATCGGAGCGGTGATCGCCACTTCAGAGGTAGCCGATTCTTGGCAGGGGCCCAGCATTTCCACATTTGGCGGGAATCCTGTAAGCATGGTGGCGGCCCAGGCAACCCTGGATCTGATAATCAAGAAGGACATACCTGCCCATGCTGAGAAGGTAGGCGCCAGGCTCCGGGAGGGCCTCCTAGGGCTTCAAGAAAAGTATCAGTGCATAGGCGATGTGCGCGGGATGGGTCTCATGCAGGCGATGGAGATCGTGGGCGACAACAAGGCACCTGCCCCCGATGTCGTACTTGAGGTATTTGAGAGGACAAAGGCATTGGGATTACTCATCGGGAAGGGCGGGCTGTACAACAACGTGATCAGGCTGACTCCGCCCATGATAATAACTGAATCGGACGTGGATGAGGCAGTCGAGATCTTCGACAAGGCTTTCGCGTCTTTACAGTCTTGAGCGTAGCGGAGGTGCATGATATGTCATCATTGCGACGGCTGAAATACTGCGTTAACGGTGAGTGGAAAGACTCTGCGACCACGGAGTTCATGCCTGTTACGAACTCCAGCACGGGAGAGGCGATGGCCGAAGCTCCTTGCTGCACGGTGGACGAAGTGAACTCCGCGGTGGAGGCCGCTGCGGCGGCATTTAGGGGATGGGCTGACACTCCGGTCACACAGAGAGCCCAACTTATGTTCAAATTCAAGGCCAAGCTCGAAGAGCATCTTGACGAACTCACCTTGAGCGTCTCCAAGGAGCTCGGCAAGACTCTGGACGAGGCTCGGGGCGATGTGCTCAAGGCCATTGAGGTTGTGGAACTCGCCTGCGCTGTTCCCATCACAATGCAGGGCAGATCTCTGATGAATGTCTCACGGGGCTTCGATACAGTGTCATACAGAGAACCCCTTGGCGTGTTCGCTGGAATCGTCCCATTCAACTTCCCCGCTATGATTCCGTTTGGGTGGATGATACCTCTCTGCATCACCACGGGAAACACTTTCGTGTTGAAGGCTGCCAGCCAGACCCCATTGACCGCCATTCGCATGCTGGAGTTGCTGTACGAAGCAGGGCTTCCCCCGGGCGTGGTGAATCTCGTAACCACCAGCCGCACCCAGGCCGAGCTGCTTCTCAGGCATCCAGCTGTGAAGGGTGTATCCTATGTGGGTTCCTCTGTTGTGGGTCGACACATATACGCTACGGCTGCGGCCAATCACAAGCGTGTTCAGTGCTTGGGAGAGGCCAAGAACCATGGCTTAGTGCTCCGAGACGCCAATATCGAGATGACAGCGCGCGTGATCATCAACTCCACGTTTGGCTGCGCGGGGATGAGATGCATGGCTTTGCCGGTCGTGGTAGTTGAGGAGGCTGTCGCTGATGAGTTCATGTCGTATTTCGTGCAGTTTGCCAAGGAGCGCAAGCTTGGCGCTGCGTACGACCCAGCGACAGAGCTCGGGCCTGTGGTATCCGCTGAACTCCGGCGATCCGTTTGCGCTTGGATCGAAAAAGGCATAGAAGAGGGCGCCGAGCTAGTACTGGACGGGAGAAACGCAGTTGTAAACGGCTTCGAGGGCGGCTTCTTCGTAGGTCCCACGGTATTCGATCATGTGAAACCCGGGATGACAATTGGCGAGAGCGAGATATTCGGACCCGTAACGTGCATCAAGCGCGTGAATGACTTTGAAGAGGGACTGGCCCTCATGAACGCAAATCCATTCGCCAACGGATCCTGTATCTTCACGGAAAGCGGCCGCTATGCCCGAGAGTTTGCGCGGCGCACTGACGGAGGAATGGTCGGCATCAACGTGGGAATCCCAGTGCCGATCTCAGTATTCCCGTTCTGCGGGCACAAGGAGTCTTTCTATGGCGACCTGCATGTGATGGGCACTGACGGGGTGGCGTTCTATACTGAGACCAAGTCCGTGACCACCAGATGGTTGGGGACAGCCCCGGCTGTGAAGCGCCTTTCCACCTGGGAGGGGACCATTACGCGCGAGTAGTCTGGCATTAGTAGGAGGCTATGCTGTATGAGAGGTATCACTCGGATCCGCGGCGTGCTCGTGGGGCACGCTCAGGACGATGCAGCCCTGACCGGCTGCACAGTCGTGTTGACTCCAGGCGGGGCGGTCGCCGGTGTGGACGTTCGGGGCTCAGCGCCCGGCACGCGGGAGACTGACCTCATGCGTCCCTGCAGCCAGGTGGAGAGAATCCACGGTGTGGCGCTTTCTGGGGGGAGCGCCTACGGCCTGGACTCGGCATCAGGAGTCATGCGGTGGCTTGAGGAGCAAGGATTTGGGTTCGCCACGCCTTTCGGCATCGTTCCCATTGCGGGCGCGGCAGTCATCTACGACTTGGGAATCGGCAATCCCAGGGTTCGCCCGGATGCGGCTATGGGCTATGCCGCGTGCCGCGCAGCGTCTTCCGGGCCGTGCTGCGAGGGGAACATCGGCGCGGGCGCCGGCGCCACGGTGGGCAAGATCCAGGGTCCGCAGTATGCGATGAAGGGCGGACTGGGAACATGCGTTGCCGAGGTTTCTCAGGCGGGTTCGACCAAGGCAGAACCCGTGCTAGTGGGGGCCTTGGTCATCGTCAACTCCTTGGGCGATGTGGTTGATCCGTGGACGGGGCGGGTGGTGGCTGGTGCGTATGACGCTGGACGCAAGAAGTTCATCGGCCCGGGAGTAGGCCCGATGTGGGCGGGTCAGGCTCAGGCGGGGCTCGGGACGAACACCACCATTGCCGTTGTAGCCACAGACGCTGTCTTGGACAAGGAAGGCGCCAACAAGGTCGCCCAAATGGCCCAGGACGGGCTGGCACGGGCAATCATCCCGGCTCACACCATGTACGACGGCGATACGGTGTTCTGCCTGGCCACGGCGGAAAAGTCTTTGTCGGGCGACAGGGCGAGCGATATTACTGCCATAGGCGCGCTTGCCGCCGAGGTTCTGGCGGCGGCGGTGGTCAGAGCAGTGAAGACGGCGAAGTCGGCCGGAGGTTGCCTGGCGGTGTGCGACATCGCTGAGTCCGAGCAATAGAAACAGGGTTTCGATAATTGTGGGCGGCGAACGTCATTCGGACGTCAAGATGACGAAGCAAGGCGGTTTCGGATGAGCGATGCAGCTATGCCCACTAATCCGATGGGGCCGGAGGAGGAGTTCATGCGATTGCTCAACTCTGGCTCCTCTGGGGCGAACCCCCTTGGCAGCCTGGTTACGGCCCAACTGTGGAAACGGAGTTTCCAAATGGAGCAGGAGAAAGCGTTAGGGCGTCGAAATGGATAGGATAATTGGGGGAAAGGAGGGTCTGAATGACTGCGAAGGAGGCAATCCTGTCAACTGCAGGGCTAAGCAAGCATTTCAGCGGTGTCAAGGCAATTGACAAATTGGATATTGCTGTTAAGGAGGGCCGGATTCATGGTCTAATCGGCCCTAACGGAGCAGGGAAATCCACGTTTTTCAACGTGGTCTCGGGGATGCTGCCGGCGACCGAAGGCGAGATCCGTTTCGACTCAGTGAACACGACTAACCTTCCTGCTCAAGCCATTGCCAGGATGGGAATGGGCCGCACTTTTCAGGCTGCGAAAATGATGCCGGATACTGTGCTGGAGAACGTGATGTCCGGCATGTACTACTACTCCAATACTGAGCCCATAAGGTCATTTCTCCTGCAACCTCGTGTTTTCCGTGCTCAGGAGAGAGAGATTAGGCAGAAGGCCGAAGAGGCACTGGAATTCGTGGGAATGGCAGATTCAGCCCAGCGCTGGGCAGGCGAATTGGTCTGGGTGGAGCGCCAGCTAGTGCAGATAGCTCGTGCATTGGTGCTTGATCCGAAGATTGTGCTCTTGGACGAACCCACCTCAGGAATGGGGCTCAAGGAAACAGAGGAGCTTAAGGGCATCATCAGGCACGTAAGGGATAGGGGAGTAACTGTAGTTCTGGTTAGCCATGATGTCAGCTTGGTGGTGGATCTGTGCGATTGGATCACCGTCATCAATTTCGGAGAGAAAATCAGCGAGGGAAGTCCGAAGCACATACAGAGCGATCCGAAAGTACTGGAGGCTTATCTCGGTGAAGAAGAACAGCATGCTGAGAGTTGAAGGCATTTCGGTATCCTACGGACCAGTAAGAGCGGTGGACAATGTCAGCATTGAAGTCAATGAGGGCGAGATCGTGGTCCTAATTGGGGCGAACGGCGCAGGCAAGACGACGCTGCTCAGAGCTATTCTCGGCGTTGACAAAGCCCAGAGCGGGAAGGTTCTGTTCCTGGGAAATGACATTACGGGCAAGAGCACCGACAGAGTGGCAAAGTCAGGCCTCGGGCTCATACCAGAAGGGCATCTGGTCTTCTCCACGATGACCGTCTTGGAGAATCTTCAATTGGGCGGCTATCATAATCCCCGTGAAATCGATAGCAACCTGGAGAGCGTCTTCGAGTCTTTCCCCGTTCTGCGTAACCGACTGGACCAGACTGCAGGCACCCTAAGCGGGGGAGAACAGCAGATGTTGTCAATAGCTCGGGCGCTGATGTCTAGGCCCAAACTGATAATGGCAGACGAACCTTCCTTGGGCCTTGCTCCCAAAGTAGTCAGCGAGATTTTCGACATTCTGCGCGACCTGAACAAGAAGGGCTATACAATTCTCCTGGCAGAGCAGAACGCAAAGAAGGCGTTGGAATTTGGCAATCGCGGTTACGTAATGGAAACCGGCAGAGTGGTGCTCGAGGGTCCCACGCAGGAGCTTATGAGCAATCCCGAAGTCCGCCATGCCTATTTGGGCAGCAACGTGTAGTCCAACCAACGTTAAGGAGAAGACATACTATGGAGATATTTGTGGCTCAACTGCTAAACGGTCTTTCTTTGGGGAGCATGTATGTTCTACTGGTGTTGGGTTTCAACCTCATGCTTCTAGTGGCGAAGATCATCCAGTTCGCCTATCCGCACCTCGTAGTCTTGTCTATGTACGTCTGCTGGGCGGTGTTGCGATATACCGACAACATGCTTTTGGTCGTGCTTGCTTCCGTTGCCAGCTGCATAGTGATAAACATCGCGATTGAGCCGATATTCCGCTTGCTTGCCAAAAGACACGGACTGGATATCAACGTGTCTTTCGTGGTGTCGATGAGTATGGCTTTGCTGATAACGGACGTAATGTCTCACCTGCTCAACTACGGATATCCAATCGCCTTCCCGTCAGATTGGGTAGGGAAGAGCATTTTCAGCTCTGGGTTGATCGCCTTTTCCGCAGGGCAGGCGTACGCTTTGTTCGGAGGCATAGCTGCCGTGGTTGCCTTCTTCTATCTGCTGTACCGGACAAGGCAGGGCCGGGTGCTCAGGGCGATAAGCGAGAACAGCCTCCTTTCGTCGATCATCGGTATCCCCATCGTAAAGACGCGAGTTCTAAGCTATGGAGTAGCGGGGCTCTTGGGAGGCCTCACAGCTGTGATGCTCGCCAGGCTGTTGGGATCGGCTTCTCCGGGCCTCGGCGATTTCGTGGGGATGAAGGTAGTGGCAGCCTCCATACTGGCCGGCCTGGGCAACCTAAAGGGTGGTCTAGTCTGCGGGCTCCTGCTTGGAGTCGCTGAGAGCATGGCGATAGGCTATCTGGCAGGGTCATGGTCAAACGCCATTGCTTTCATGATGATGCTCATAATCATGCTGATAAAGCCTGAAGGGCTGTTTGGTATTCGAGCATAGCCTCTGGGATATTACGAGATGGGGGAGGCTGGAGACTTGTCGTCAGTACTCTATTACTTCTTGGCGTTTACAGGGATTAACATCCTTATGTGCTGGTCGATTTACCTGCCCTACCGCGTGGGTCAGCTCCATTACTTGACCGTTGCTTGTATGCTCGCGTCTGCCTATTTCTCCGGTTTCGCCGCTCGCGAGTGGTCGTGGCCTTTTGCCCTGATACTCGCAGCAGGAATACTCATCGGCGTTTTGATCAGTTTGCTGCCTTCGTTCGCCATTGGAGATGCTCCCTGTTTCACTGTGGTGATCGTCGGCTTGACCATTATCTTCATCTTCAAAACAGCTGTTGAGAACAGCGCGGCCCTGGGCGGGACAATAGGCTTCTTTGGTATTCCCGAGGTGCAGCATTTGCTGCCGTTGACCTATTTGCTGCTCGCTGCCGCGGGAGCGTTCATATACCGGATAGACCATTCGCGGCTGGGAAGAGCAGCCTCCGTAGTCTTCGTGGACAAGAACACCGCAGCCGCTCTGGGCGTTGACGTGAAGCAGCTTGGAATGTTCTTTCAGATCGCAGCAGGGGGGATTGCCGGACTGGCGGGTACCCTGTACGCGTTCCTTATTGGCAGTCTCTTTCCGGAGTTCTTTAACCTAGGCGTCATAGGCACGCTAATGTGCATGCTGTTTACAGGCGGACACAGCACGATGTGGGGGGTGGTAGTCTCAGTCCCAATTCTAGAGGGCATGCAGTTGCTTCTTCCTAGTGCTATCGCCTCGTGGCGTCAAGTAATCTACGCCCTTACGCTCATTGTCATTATCCTGTTGCTCCCAGGCGGGTTGATCACGAAGAGGACGCTGGTTAGGTTCAAGGGAAGGTCTCGCGCGTAATCAGGAAATGAACGATTAGGGAGGAGAAAGATGATGAGAAAGCATGCTAAGTCACTCGTTAGTGTCCTGGCAATGGCGGTTCTGTTAGTCTGCCTCTGCGCTTCGAGCCTCGGCGCGCCTCAATCGACTGTTGTGGTGGATCAGTGGGAGATTCCTTTTCTGAACTGCTTGACCGGACCTATCGCGAGTATCGGCGCGTACATGTCCTGGAGTGCGCACAAAGCGGCGGACGAGATCAACCAGAAGGGCGGCGTCAAGGGTAAGCCCATCAAGATAGTGGACCTGGATACGGGACTCAGCCCCGAAAAAGCGGTTGAGCAGATGGCGAAGATCGTCAACAAGAGCTTGGTGGCATTGGGCCCGGTGCCCGAAGCATGCATAATGGCGGCAATGCCGCTCGCGGTCAAGAACGGTCTGTTCAGCATGGCTGCTTCCACGACGTATGAGTACGCAGTTCAGTTCTTCCCCTACACTGTGGCGTGGCACACCGGATCAGACAAGACCCTTCCCCCCATTGTGGCGGCCTGGGCTGAAAAGCAGTCTGGTGTGAAGCAGGTTGTGCAGTTCGTGGAGAAATCCGGGTGCTGGCCGGTGATGGCGGACGCTCACACCGTAGGGCTGTCCTCCGTTGGGGTGAAGACCATCAATGTCGAGGTTCCGACAGACGCAGTTACCTTTGGTCCCCTGGTTGTCAGGGCGCTTGCCCAGAAGCCGGATGGGTTTGTGCTCACATGCATGTCGGAGAAGGCCGCGAAGATAATCATGGAGCTGGAGAAGTACGGATGGAAAGACAAGGCCAAGATACTCATCTTCAGCAGCGCCGATGATGTATCTCTGTACACAACCGGCGGAGAGAAGCTGAACGGTTGTCACATCTACGGATACCTGGACGCGGAAATGGAGACGGAGCGCTGGAAGGCTTTCAAGGAAGCCTACAAGAAGGATCATGGCGGGATGGATCCAGTTTCGCTGTCGACAATATACTACGATTGCGTCTACATGATCAAGGATGCGCTCCAGAACACGGACGTGACTGGCGATCCGAAGAAGCTGAAAGAGGAAAGGGCCGCGATCAGGGAGCATATCCGCAACATCCAGGACTTCGAAGGGGTACAGATGAGCTGGTCCATGAAGGACGGAGTCCCGTCCGACAAGGGCGTCTTCCTGTTCGTCATAGAGAACGGAAAGAAGAATTATGTCACATACGTAGACGCGTGGAAGTAACGTACTAGACTCAGCCATCACAGGAAGCGGACGCCGATCTTCCTGCGATGCTAAGGGCATGGGGTGGGCTGCACGCCGAGACCTGCGCGCAGGCCGATGAGTGCAGCCCTCTCCGGTTCGCTGGGAGGCAAGATCAATGGAAGACATCATAAATGCAGTAAAGACAAGCGACAACGGGTTCCTGGAGACACGAAACGGAATCAAGGTATTGCATATCTCGGGCAGGCCCTACGAAAGAGGATATCAACACGGGTTTCTGCTGGCGAGGGAGATCTCAGAGGTGATACCGGACGCGATCACCGGAGCGGCTTCGGTGATCGCTAAGGCCTGCAATTGCAGCATGGGGCAAGCCATCGAGATAATGCAACAGGGCAAGGAGGCTGCCGAGGGTTACATTCCCCCCGAGTTCAAAGAGGAAATGAGAGGAATCGCGAACGGCATGGTCGCCGCAGGTTCTACACTGGACTATGACGACATAGTCCTTTGGAACACAATGTACGATCAATGGTGCTTCTATGCACGTCCCGACCTCTCCGATCCGAACAAGGATTCGGCCAGGCATGCATATCCCCCCGGATGCAGCAGCTTTTCCGCCTGGGGCGAGGCAACCGTCAACGGCAGGATGGTTTTCGGCAAGAACATGGACAACCTGGACATACCGGGAACTACAGAGCATCGCATATTGGCTATAGTCAGGCCCGACAGAGGTTACGGCCATGCGTTCATCACGCACCCGGGCATGATCGCTATCGACGGCGGCATTAACGAAGATGGCGTTGAGATGATGACTCACCGCAGTTCCTCGGCGAACGAGACGCTCAAAGGATGCGGCATTGGGATTCTGTCGCGGCTGATCCTGGCGAATGCGCACAGAGTAGAAGACGCGATCAATATCCTGACGGTCTACCCTAGGTGCACGGGGATCAATTACCATGTTGCGGATGCAAAGGCCCGCGCAGCAGTGGTGGTTGAGGTATCGGCGACTGAAATCGCGGTTCGCTATCCACAGGGGGGCAAGGACATGCTGTGGACAGCAAACCACTACAACTGTTACCCGGGATGGAGAGGATACGAAGGCTACAACATGGTCGAGAACCAGGCGCCCGTTCTTCGAATGCCGGACGTTAGCACGATTGAGAAATGGCAGGAGAGCCTGAACGATACTGGGAATCCCTACATCTCCGGAGCCGGCAGGTTTGTCAGGTATGAGCAATTGCTGGACGAGCACTACGGGCGAATAGATGAGGAAGTAGGGAAGAGGATACTGGGCGACAGGGTAGATCCCTATACCGGCAAAGAGAGAGACTGGCAAGAGGCGCATCCCGGCAGGAATTACGGCGTCACCATATGCATGTATTCGCAGGCGGTAAAATACGCCGATGATGTTCAGTTCTACAAGAGCCGGAAGAGGGGTTCGTTCAGCGCCCGTATCTCTAATCTGTGGAGCATGGTATCGGTATTGGACAACGGAGACTTCTGGGTGGCCATGAAGGACTTTCCGGCCCCCAGAGGAGGATATGAGCTGTTCAACCTGAGAACTGAATTGTCCCGCTTCTGAGACTTCGCGGAGCAAATCAGCAAAGAGAGAATGAGGACAGATGAGAATCGACATCGTTGGATCAGGGGCGATGGGATCCCTGTTTGGCGGCTTGCTTGCTGAATCAGGAAATGACGTCTGTTTGATCGACGTTTGGGCAGAGCACGTGGAGACCATCAACCACGAGGGATTGTGGATAGAGGGCTTAAGCGGAGATAGGTTCATAGAAGTAAAGGGCACGACCCGGCCAGGGGAGATCGTGGGAGCATCGGACCTGGTCATCTTCTTTGTGAAGTCCTACCACACAGAATCCGCAGCCAGAAACGTGTTGCCGATAGTGAGAGAAAACACAACTGTTCTGACTCTTCAGAACGGCTTAGGCAACTTCGAGATACTCAGTGCTGTCTTCGGCGGGGAAAAGGTAGTAGCAGGGACAACTTCCCATGGGGCTAATATGCTGGGCCCGGGCAGGGTGTGTCATGCCGGAATAGGCCTAACCGTCATTGGGGAGCTGGACGGACAGATCACCAGTCGAACTCAGAGGATTGCTCAGGTGCTGACCCAGGCGGGAATCAACGCCGACACTTCCAGCAACGTGCTTGGCCTCATCTGGAGCAAGCTCCTTGTTAACGTTGGGATCAATGCGTTGGGCGCTTTGCTGCGAGTAAGGAACGGAGAGCTCACTCAAGGCGAGCGAAGCCTGGCGCTTCAGAGGGAACTCGTCGAGGAAGCCCTGGAAGTGGCCGCAAAGAAGGGGGTTAGCCTAACGCACCACGACATGGTCGCCCAGGTGGTAGCCGTCTGCGAGAAGACCAGCGGCAACATCAACTCCATGTTGCAGGATGTACTGAGGAAGAGGAAAACGGAAATCCAGTTCATCAATGGCGCTATTGTCAGGGAGGGCGGGAGACTAGGTGTGTCCACACCCGTCAACCGCGCCGTTAGGGACCTCATAATGGCCATAGAGGCGAGCTACGAAAAGCAGGTCTAGGGAGGCGACTTAGGTGGGGCAGGCAAAGAAGAAGACCACAATCCCGGGATTCCTGGACATGAAACGGAAGGGCAAGAAGTTCACTATGGTTACTGCTTACGATTACGCTCTGGCTACGCAAGTGGACAAGACCGACATCGAGATGATTCTGGTCGGCGACTCCGCTGCCATGGTGATGCTGGGCCACAAGAGCACCGTTCCAATCGATGTGGATACGCTTATCATACTCGCTCGGGCAGTGGTCAAAGGTGCGCCCAACACTTTCATCGTCGGCGATATGCCTTTCATGTCGTATGAAGTGAGCAAAGAGAAGGCTGTGGAGAACGCCGGCAGGTTCATGAAAGAAGCCGAAGTGGATTGTGTGAAACTAGAGGGCGGCGTGAGGGTGGCCGACACAGTCGCTGCCATAGTCAAGGCCGGCATTCCGGTGATGGGGCATATCGGTTTGACCCCTCAGAGCAGCTCACAACTGGGCGGCTTCAGGGTTCAGGGAAAGGACCTCACTGCGGCGCAGAAGCTAGTAGATGATGCTTTGGCTCTGGAAGAGGCAGGAGCATTCTGTGTGGTGCTTGAAGCCATGCCGAACCCGGTGGCCCGAGTGATCACCGAACGGTTGAGTATCCCAACCATGGGCATCGGGGCCGGTCCCGACTGCGATGCTCAGGTTCTTGTGATGCACGACCTCCTGGGCCTGTTTGATCGGTTTGTTCCGAAGTTCGTTAAGCAGTATGCCCAGATTGGGAAGGACGTGGTAGCCGCGCTTGCCCAGTACGATGGGGAGGTGAAGGCCGGAGTATTCCCAGATGAGAACTACAGCTACCACGTGAGTGAAGATGTCGAACGCGAAATTATCGCTCATCTTGAGGGAAGCAAGTGACGACTGGAAAGGAGAACTCGTGAGATGAACCAACGGAGAATGGCCAGGCTGCTCCCGCTTACGCTCATTCTGCTGTTCGCGTTGTGCATGACGGGCGCGGTTTCGCTGGGCGAGGGCAAGGCGAACATCTGCACCATAACAGTTGGAGACGGCGTTCTGAGCGTTCTCAAGAATGGGAAACAGCTTGAGACTTACACAATAGACGGGCAGAACCCGGTGATTCTGCACATCGCGGGCGACTACGAGGTGTCGTGGGACCAGGCGACGAACACCGCATTCGCGAAGGATCCCCTGCGGATCTCGAGCGCCGTGGATCGGGAGCAGAAGGTGGATGCGGCTCTCTGGCAGCTTTCCGCGGAGGCGAGAGCCTGTTTTTGGCAGTCGTTCAATACTGCTACGCTCAGATTCGATCAAGCCTTGCAGGCCAATACGGCAGGCGAGACGCTGGCCGTGATCGCCGACATCGACGATACCCTGGTGGACGGTGTAATGTACACAGCGGATGTGCTGCAGGATGGGGAGTGGACGAATGCCGCTTTCGGAGCTTCGCTTGCCTCTGAAGCTTGCCTGCCGCTGCCTGGGGCTGTCGAGTTCATGAACTACGTTGTAGACAAAGGCGGCGTTGTGTTCTATGTCACCAACAGGGATCCTTCTCTGAGAGAAGTTACATACTCCAGCATGAGGAAAATGGGATTCCCTATGGCCGACGAAAAGCATGTTTTCATCAGGGAAACCGGAATGGCTTCCAGCAAAGAATCGAGAAGGGCGAACATAGAGAAAGACTACAAAGTGGTTTTGGTGTTGGGTGACAACCTAGAGGACTTTGCTGATCTGTTCCCAGTGAAGCAAGGCAATGATGTGCGAAGGAATGCTGTGGACGATATCCGCGACGAGTGGGGGCGGCGGTTCATCATGTTCCCCAATGCCGTCTACGGCGACTGGGAGAAAGCAATCTATCGGTACGATAAGACAAAGACACCGGCACAGAGAATGGCGGACAAGCTCTCCATATTCGATCAGTACAAGTACACCAGATAGCGAGAGCACATCTGTTCTAGGCCCGGGGAAGGCTTGATGCCTTCCCCGGGGCCTAGGTATTGCGAATTCCTTGAAAGGTTTTCGTCCTGTCTGTAGAATATCCAGTAGGGTAGGATGAACTCATCTCAGGGGAGGTCGGCTTTGCGACTGTGCTAGAACAAGTAAAGTGCCTAATCCTAGATCTGGACGGTACAGTGTACTTGGGCGACCAGTTGATACCGGGCGCGCTGCGCCTGCGCGAGGTGGCCCAGGCTTACGGGATTGATGTATTCTTCCTGACCAACAACTCCTCGCGTTCACGAAGCTACTACTCAGAGAAGCTCACGCGGATGGGGTGGCCGGTCGGGCCCGGCGGAGTGCTAAGCTCATCTCAAGCCACGGCTATCGCTCTGAAGAGCCGCGGCTATCGACGGCTCTATGTTGTGGGCACCGAGAGTCTGGTGGACGAGTTGACGGCCTACGGCCTCACGGTATGCGGCGATCAAGAGGAGCACGTAGACTGCGTGGTCGTGGGGTTCGACACATCGCTTGTCTATGACAGACTACGGGCAGCCGGCAGGCATCTGCAGAGGGGCACGCCGATGATATCCACCAACCCTGACCGGGTTTGCCCACTGGAGGGCGGCGAGTTCATCCCGGACTGTGCCGCCATAACCGCCTGCCTTGAGACGGCGTACGGCGCGACCACTGAGTACATCGGCAAACCTGAACGTGGCATGTTGGACCTAGTGGAGGCCAACACGCCTTGCCGCGGCAAGCAGATCGCCATGGTGGGAGACAGGCTGTACACTGACATTCGGTTCGGCTCCAGGTGGGGTCTGGTTTCGGTGTTGACGCTGTCAGGTGAGACGAGCCTTGCCGACCTGGGCCCCGACGACCGTCCCGACCTCATCGTGGAGGATGTGGGGCAGCTGGCCGAGATGATCGATCATGCGCGTTCGTAGGCCCAAAGTTCCTTCTTGCTGGTCGACACGCCCAGCGCCCCGGCGGCCATGATCGACTCGATTTCGGCGACCGTTTCGACCAGGCCCCCGGCGATGAACGGCGAGATCTTGTCGGTGGGCAAGCGCCGCGCCATGCTGGGAACCACCAGAGCGGGAAGGATCTCCACCGCGTCGGGGCGCGACGATGCGATGATCTCGAGCCCTGTCCTCAGCGACTCGGAATCCAGCATAAACAGACGCTGAATGGCCATGAGACCTTCGTTCTTGGCTGCTCGGATCAGGGTGCTTCTGGTCGTGAGTACTCCGCGCACGCCTATCTCAGTTGCCAGCCATTTGATGCCGGCGGGGTCTTTTCCAATGCCCTGCACCAGGTCGAGGTGGCAGAAGACGTGCATTCCCAGGCTTTCGCCGCGCGCGCATACATCGCGTAGGTCGTACAGCGTGCCCGTAAGGAAGAATACCAGCTTTGCGTTGTGGCGGAAGGCTGCGTCTACATCCTCAGCGCGCCTCAGGGCGGGTATCGCCGGATGCTTTTCGAGATGCTGCCACAAGCGGGCGCGGTCGTGTTCGCCAAGACCGGGAGTCCATTCCATTGCTATCCACTCCTCTGCAACTTGGAGGTGTTGACGTGCGCAGGTCATTGCTGCTTATCGTGGTCGCATCCTTGGCCGTCGCTGTGGCCTGGGGCTCCGTTGCGCATGCTTCCCAGAGCCCGCTGGAGGTAAGCGGCGGAGTCCTGGCCATCATGTATTATTCGCCAGACTGCGCGCCGGCCCTTTCCGTCGAATACGATGGATTTCAGTTGCTGCTTGGGCAGCAGATCGGGCAGTCCGGACAGCTCCAGCTGATCGCGGGCCTTGGCAGCCCCCGGTGGGGGCCAGGCCGCACGGGATCGCTCATAATGTCGGGGAGGACGCCTCCCATGCCGCTTGCCGGCTATCGCTTTGCTGCAGGCAACGCGCGCTATGTCCGCTTCGTCGGCCTGATGGAGTCGGAGCAGCGCAGGCGGCTGATCGGGCACCGACTGGAGTACTCGCCTACGCAATGGCTTCGCCTCGGGGTGAGCGAGACTGCCGTGGTGGCGGGGGATGCCTCCTCTGCCCTGTATTGGCCTTTCCCCGGCCTGCCTCTGTATGCGCTGCAACGGGCTGTAAGCCAGGACGACAGGTTACAAGACAGCCTTGTCAACGTCAACTTCGGAGCTGATCTGGCCATCGTACTGCCTCCATGCGGCCAGCGTCCGCAGTTGGAGGTGTACGGCGAGCTTATAGTGGACGATGCACAGGGCTCCATTTCCAGCAGGGGCTTCGTTCCCGACTTCATAGGCGGGCTCGTCGGAGTGCGGATTCCTCAGTTCCCCGCCGACCCGCGCCTCGGAGCCAACTTGGAATACGCGGCGATCTCCAACTACGTGTACTCTCACAGAAACTCCGACTGCAACTACGTATACCGCGGAACGGGGATTGGACATCGCCTGGGGCCGGATGCCGATATGCTGGCGCTGGCGGCGGATTTCCGGCCGAACTCCCGAACCATCGTTTCGCTTCTTGGCGCTTTTGAGCGCCACGGCGAGGGCGAAATCGGCGATCCATGGTCGTCCGACGAGGGCACGGGTCGCCGGTTTCTCACCGGGATCGTCGAGAAGAGCGCTACACTGACATTCGAAGCGAAGAAGACACTGTCGGGGCCGGCGTTCTGGGCCGGGCGGCTGGAGTTTGTTACCGCATTCAACCACGGACACATTCAAGGCCGTACATACAGGTCGTGGCGTGTCGGGGCCGGCATCGGCGTCAGGCTGTAGCGGGCCCTGATCAGAACCCGAACCGGAGCCCTGATCTGAGCTTGCCGTAGTTGCGCGGCGCGATCATCCATTCATACTCGGCGAACCATTTTCCGAATTCGCCCCCGCCTATCAGGTGCAGGCAGGCTGCTCCGGGGGAGAACTCGTAGGTGAGGCCAACGCCTCCGTAGATGCCGGTCAGCACCGTGAATTGCTTAGGATACACCACGAGCAGGGACGCGCCGGCGGACTTCACTCGGCGCCCCAGGTCGAGGTTGACCGCAAGACGCAGGTGCTCGGAGAGGCCCGCTCCCAGGCCGGCGCTGACACCGTCGGCTATGATAAAGGATGCCTGAACTTGGTCCAAACCGGCCCGTGACGGCTCGGCTGCCCCGACCTGGGCCGACAGCGTTGTCGGTGCGATGATGCACAGTAGAGCCAGTGCCATGAGTGCGATGGTCTTTTCCATTGCCCACACTCCTTCGATGTATGATATATACTGACGCACGCCGTTAGGAGGATGCGTCCTGGAGGATCAACCATTGAAAGACACAACAGGACCCGAAGCCGACAGATACTCCGGGGCATGGGCCGCCCTGTGGTGGGCCTTAGCGCTGGCGTACCCCGCTTTTCTGATCGTGGCCTCGAAACGGCCCGAATTCGGCGCCGAGGTCACCCGGATGCTAGTCGAGCGGATCCTGCCGATCCTGGGCGACCGACAGGTTCACATAGTCGTGGTAGCCTTGCGCAAGTCCGGCCACTTTCTGGGCTACTCTCTATTCGCCATGATTCTCGCAAATGCCTTTCTGTGTTTCGCACGTCCTCCGCGTAGCCGCAGGGCTCTGGCAATCGTATATCTGGCGGCGGCCATGGTGGCTGTGGGCGTGGCGGCCATGGACGAGTACATCCAGTTGAGCGCGGCGTTCAGGTCGGGAACTCGACAGGACGTGCTGGTGGATTCACTTGGCGTCCTGGCAGGGCTGGGCGTTCGGATGCGGCGTCGCAAATAGGCCAAGAGCGCGCGGAACCGGAGCCATGCGCCGCTCGCCCATGATAGCTGTTCCTGCAGGGCCAGGCATGAGGTATAATGGGAAAGGCTGTTTGCGCTGTTGGCATAGGCGGCTCAAGGGATGATGGAGGTTTGATGTTGATGATTTCTGGAAAGACTAGGCTCGCTGTTGCGATAGTTCTTGTTGGCGCGTCGGTCCTCTTCGCAGCCTGCTCAGGTCGGGCTGCCGCGGGATACTTGGTTGTCACGATGAAAGACGGTTCGCAGGTCACATACAACATACCGGTGGATGAATCGCAGATTCAGTGTGTGGCGCTCGGTTCATCAGAGAAGTCGCTTACGGATGCTGAGGCTGCTGTTGCGGCCGTGGACGGCGAGACCATTTCCAAACAGGATTTCTACATAGCGTTGTCGGACGCGGCGGGAAGGCCAGTGCTGGATCAGATGATAGGCGAACTCCTACTAGATCAGGCAGCGGCCCGAGTCGGCGTGTCGGTATCGCAGGAAGAGATAGAGCGCGAATTCGAAGGGGTCAAGCAGCAGGTGGGTCCGGACTTTGAGAGCCTACTGGCGCAGTATGGGATGACTGTTGATGATCTCCGAAAGAATCTCCAGATCAGCCTGCTCGTTTTCAAGATATCGACCAAGGATGTCGTCATTACAGAGGAGCAGATTGCCGAGTATTATGCCGCGCACGTCGCCGATTTTGAGACGCCGGAGAGAGTCAGGGCTAGCCACTTACTGGTTGAGACTGAGTCAGATGCTCAGGCGGCCCTCGACATGATAGGCCAGGGCGCGGATTTTGCAGAGGTGGCGGCAGCCGTGTCAATGGATTCCATGACTGCGCCGAATGGAGGAGACCTTGGGTTCTTCGCCATGGGAGAGATGGTGAAGGAGTTCGAGGACGCAGCCTTTGCGCTTGGTGTGGGCGAGCTCAGCGCGATAGTGAAGACCGACTACGGCTACCATGTCATCCAGGTTACTGACAGGGCTGAGCCCTATCGTGCATCTTGCGAGGAGGTCGGTGGCATGATAGAGCGACTGCTCAAGAGCGCCCATGCGATGAAGCCGGCCGAACTGCTCGCTGCGCTTCGGGCGTCAACCCTGATTGTGGTATTCGATCCCCGGTTTGCGGACCTCAGCACTGCGCCGCTTCCATAGGAGTGATGATCGCGTGATCAGAACGGTTCTATTTGACCTCGACGGCACATTGGTGCACTTCGAGTTCGATGATTTCTTGCAGGCGTATCTTGGGGCCATCGGCGACAGAGTCTCGAAGCTGATTGATCCGCAGGTCTTCCTGGCTCAGCTGCTCGCGTCTACAAAGGAAATGGTCAGATCGCTGCATCCGGCGAAAACCAACCGCGATGTGTTCATGGGCCACTTCTTCCCTGGACTCGGGCGAGCGGCCGATGAACTGATGCCCATCATCGATGCGTTTTACGATGAGGACTTCCCGCGTCTTCGCGACACACTCGCCGTCGAGCCGCACCCGTTGGCGCGACCGCTGCTTGCGGGGCTGATCGAGCGGGGTTACGATGTGGTAATCGCTACCAACCCCGTTTTCCCCGCCAATGCCATAGAGGAGCGGATGAGGTGGGGAGGGCTTGACGGCCTCCCCTACAGGCATGTGACGTCGTACGAGACATCGCACTTCTGCAAGCCGAACACTGAGTACTACGCGGAAATACTCGAAACGGTGGACAGGGCGCCTCATGAATGCCTGATGGTGGGCAACGACACCTACGAGGACCTAGTCGCCGGGGACCTTGGGATCATCACTTATCTGGTCGAAGACTACATGCTCGACAGAGGCCCGTTCCGAAGAGACCCCAATTACCGGGGCCGCTTCGAGGACCTGGAGAGCTTCTTCAGCTCCGAGGAGTTCGCCGGCATGGCCGGCGTGTGACTTTCAGAGCAGCATGCCGCCCGACGGCTACTCCGATCCGGTGCAGCCGCCATCGGAGTCCGTCGGGTTCGCCAGGTGAATTATGCCCGCCACCTGCGACACATCGAGGACGAATGCTATGCCGGTGCCGGGCCTCTCCAGCTGGCCGGCTTTGATGATCGCCTGCAATACAGAGCGCGTGCGCTCGCGTGTGATGAGGGTGAGCACCACCTCTTTCTCCGGCTCTATCAGTATGCCGAAGAAGCTCTTGCGCTCGTTCACTCCGGTGCCTCGTCCATACAGTACAGTACCGCCCTCGGCGCCCGCGCGGCGCGCAGCCTCCACTACTTCGTCTGCCCATCCCTTGTTGATGATCGTCACGATAAGGTCGAACGCGCCCACGACGACTGGCTCTTCCCGTGTCAAACTGGATTCCTCCCATCAGAAGTATTCTCATCGCCCGTTGCGGCAGTCTCCTTCTTCTTCGCTGCGAAAGCGAAACTGAGCCCCTCCACTGCAAGAGTGGAAGCCAGCGCGATCAGGCACACCAGCCCGAAACCGGAGCCGATGGTGGGCCCGCCCGGCTGCTCGGCCGCGATGCCCAGGCCCAGCGACATCAGGAAAGTCACGGTCAACGGCCCGGTGGCCACTGCGCCCGAGTCGAAGGAGATTGCAGCGAACGCCGGGTCGATCCACAAGAGGAGAGAGAGGGCGACGATGTAGCCTGGGATAATGATGTAGGTAAGCGGGATTCCCCGTGCGATGAAGTAGTAGCCCAGCGATACCAGGGTCGCCACGCCGACAGCCATCGTAGCCAACAGCAGGCGCTCGCGAATGTATCCGGCCGAAGCTTTCTCCACCTCGCCGCTGAGCACGCGGGCAGACGGTTCAGCCAGCACCACCAGAAGACCCAGCACGAACCCGACGGGCAACACCAATTCAGGGGCGCTCAGCGTGCCGAGCTCCGCTCCCAGCGCCCGGCCGAGGGGAACAAAGGCGATGTTGACGCCCTGAAGGAACAGTGATAGCCCCACGAAGGTCCACACCACACCGATCACCACGCGCCGCACGAAACTGCGCGGCAGCTTGAGACAGAAGACTTGGAAGACCATGAACAGCAGGCCCAGGGGTACCAGTGTGCGTGCTACCTCAGCCATCACCCCCATAAAGCCATGAAATACTACTATGCGATCCACTACATGAACACCCCCCACACCATCAGCACCAGGATCGGCCCGAGTGTAGCTAGGCCCACGAGGCCGAACTCGTCGGCCAGGCTCTGTTTTCGCTGGAGCACGGATGCAGTGCCCAGCCCCAGCGCAATGATGCACGGGACGGCCATGGGGCCTGTCGAGACGCTGCCTGAATCGAGGAAGAGCGGCACCAGCTCAGGCCGGGTGAAAAACGAGAGAATGATGACGGCGATGTACGCCCCGGTGAACAGCCACTTGATCGGGATGTTCAAGAGTATTCTGAGTATGGCGATAGTCACCAGAAATCCTATGCCGCCCGAGAGCAGGATAGCCAGGAGTTGCGGGTGGATGCCTGAATTGGGAAATGACGCAACCTGGGCCACCAGCACATGCACTGACGGATCGGCGATGGTGACGCTGAAACTGAAGATGAATGCGGTGACTACCAGCAGCATGGGCGCCCCGCGCTTGGGTAGGTAGGCCCCGATCATCTCGCCCATCGGGAGCAGGGCTACCCGCACGCCCCTGAGAAACAGGAACAGGCCTGCCGTGGTGAACGCGGCGCCGATGAGGAGCTGTGCCAGAGTCCTCCATGAGAAGCCCAGGAAGACCGTGCTCAGAACTGCAACGGCGATGGTGAGCGGACCTACTGCAGTGACTACTTCGGCGATGGCTGCGCGAAACTGGCCGGACACTACACACTCTCCTCTCTGGAGCTCAACTCCGAACGGCGGACGCGTTGCCTTCGATGTCTTGAAGGTATGCGAAGTCCAAGCACCCGGCGCGCGCATCGGCCGACATCTGCTCGAACTCGCCTTGAGCGTCACGCCGGCACTGGGCACACGCGCGCCGCGGCACGATGACCGCGCCGATGCGGACAGTCCTGCCTGTGAAGGCGTGCAGAGCTTCTGATCTGATCGATCTCCATCCGCTGCAGGCGCCGCCGCAGAGGCGGATTTGCTCCGTCTGCCGCTCCGCGATGTTGTCGGTGTCGTAGTAGATCTCCCGGCGACGATGGAAGAATCGGCCCGAGCCAAAGATAGCTTCCAGGTCCGCATCGCGACGCGCCGACCACATATCCTGGAGCGTTTCCACCGTCCGGGCGATGGCATAGCCGACCTCCCGGGACTCGGCCGCGACTTCGGGCTGCCAGTCGGGCTCGCGCACGGCGCTCGTGTCCATGCCCGCCAGGGCCAGCAGTATCCCTAAGTTGACGTACGGAAGCGCGCCTTCGATGGAGTAACCGCCTTCCAGCACCACGATATCCGGCGCGAGCATTTTGGTGAGACGGGCGTAGCCCTGCGCGGTGAAGCTCATGCTTGTGAGCGGGTCGGTGTAGTGGTTGTCCTGGCCGGCCGCGTTCACGATCAGGTCCGGCTGCCAGTCGCGGAGTATGGGGAGCACTAGATGGTCCATGACATACAGCATGCCGGGATCGCCTGTGCCCGGAGGCAGCGGGACGTTGATTGTCATGCCGTAGGCGGCCGGACCACCCCGCTCGTTCGCGAAACCGGTGCCGGGGTAGAGCGTGCGCCCATCCTGATGCAGCGAGATGTGGAGCACTCCAGGGTCGTTGTAGAAGATGTCTTGGGTTCCATCGGCGTGGTGGGCATCGGTGTCGACGATGGCTATGCGCTTGTCGGCGCCGTACACGCTCCGGATGTGTTCCACCATGATGGCTTCGTTGTTGACGTTGCAGAAACCTCGCGAGCCATGCACGATCCGCATGGCGTGGTGGCCCGGCGGGCGCAGCAGGGCGAAAGCGCGGTCGGCTTTGCCTTCCAAGACGAGGTCGGCCGCGAGCATGCTCCCCCCGGCAGCTATGCGGTGGGACTGAGTGACAACGCTGTTGACGGTTGGGACGCAGATGTGGGCCCGGCATATGTCTGCGTCGCTGGCGATTAAGGGACGGTATTCCTGGATTCCTTCCACGTCCAGCAGGCCTTCCTCTGCGATCTGGTCGCGCGTGTACAGCAGACGTTCCTCGCGTTCGGGGTGGTCCGGGCTTATGGCCCAGTCGAACGCCGGGAAGAACACCAGGCCTACGCGGTATGCTGCGGACTGCATGGTTCAGCGTCCCCCCGTTCCACCGGTGGATTCGCCCATCGCGGAACAGAGGCTCCCGATCCTCTGGGCCTCCGGCCTGACCTGCGCTTTGATGCTGTATATGTGGCCTACGGTGCGGAAACCGCGCACTACGTTGAAGCTCTCCTCTTCCACAATGGAAGCATCATCGGCCGCATCGAGGCCTAGTTCCACGGCGGCGCGCCCTGCCCATGACAGTGCTTCTGCGCGAGCGCGCTTGAGATCAAAGGCGGGCTTCAGCGGGACAGTCGTCGAATATCCGGCTTCGGGAATGGTCAGCGTGCCCAGGGCCGTATCGGCATGCAGGGTGATGGACGCTGTGGGGCGGCTTGCCGCGGCGCCCACGGCGTTGGCCGCTGCGTGATGCGGCAGCAATTCGAAGGACAGCCCCATAAGCGCGGCGGCGCGGGGTACAAACACAGGCGCAGGCGCTCCCAGGCCGATGAGGGAGCGGGGGCGGATGTCGCGCGGAGCCAGCATCTCGGAGACTGTGTACACCGGCGCCGATTCAAGCTGGCGGTAGGCGGAGTCGATCTCCGCGGCCAGCTGCGCCGCGAATGCGGAGACGATTGCCTCCGCGGCGGCCATGGGGGCGAGGCCGATGGGCTCGCCGAAGGCTGCGAGCGCTTCCACGGCCCGGCCGAGGTGGCGATGCGAGGCTCCAATGGCGGCCAGGCCCAGCGCCGTGGCGGCATCTGTAGGAGTGAGCGCCGTCCCGCCCAAGATCGTGGGAGTGCCGGCGCGGCGCGGTCCGATACGTATGGCGGATTGCTCGGCTCGAACCTCGCTATCTCCTCCAAGCCCTATTGAGCGTGAGAAGAGCGCCGGCACCAGGGTGGCATGTCCGGATATCACGGCGCCCAGTCTGTCGAAGACCGGGATCCCCGCGACCAGCACAGATATGTCGGTGGTCGTGCCGCCGATGTCGATTACCGCGGCATTAGCGCCAGGATTCGCTGCAAGCGCCAGGGCGCCCATGGTGCTGGCGGCCGGGCCGGATAGAATGGCTTCGATTGGGCGCCTGGCCGACTCTGCAAGACGCATTGTACCACCGTTCGCCTTGAGCAGAAAGGCCTTGCCTATCGCTGTGGCCGTTCCGCGTGCCGCCCCGCGTTCGCGCAGCATCAGCTCTTCCACCATCTCCACAAACACGCCCTGCTGCCGGGCGATGCTTGCGTTTAGGTAGGCGGTTGCGAGTCGTCGCGGGAAGTTGGACCTACCCGAGACTCGGTGCCCGGTGGTGACCGATGTGAACTCGGGGTATCCGGCCTGCGCCGCCTGCTCTATCTGCAGTTCGTGGCAGGGGTTGCGATGGGAGAACTTGCCTGCGATGGACAGAGCGGTGACACCGCGGTCGGCGGCCGCCCGAAGTGCTCTGTGGACCGACTCCATGTCCACTGGGCCAGTCACGCGCCCACGATGGTCTATGGAGCCGGCTATCTGCTGAATTGGGAATCGCAGGCCCAGGTCCTCTACTCGCATTCCCGGGCCCGGAACGGCCAGGGCTAGCGTGGGATCGCCGCGGCCCTCCACTATGGCGTTAGTCGACAGAGTGGTGCTCAGGTGGAGTTCAAACGGCTTTCTGACGCAACCCGCCGCCTGCAGCGCCTCCTCGAAGGCTGCCGCGGTGCTGTGGATGAGCGAGTCGGGGTCAGTGGGCACCTTGGCCGTGCCTGCTACTTCTCCACATATGATGAGCGCGGCATCGGTATTGGAGCCGCCAACGTCGATTCCTACAACAGGCACGCATGACAAGATGATCACTCCTAAGCAGCCTGGGCTCATAGTATGTTCATTCACTGTCGACGGGCAAAATCCTCTGCAGCGGAGCAATCGTTGCCGAGAGTGATGGCGCGATCACATGGCCTTCGCATTGAACAAGCTGGAAATGGCGGCTTGAAGCTGGCCTACATTGTCGATAAGCGTCAGCTGGAAACCGTGCTTCTGTGCCGCTGCGGCGAAGTACTCATCTGTGCTTGCGCTGCGAGTTGCGATGAAGTAGTGAACCCCGTTCAAGCTTGCATCGAGCAGACGCTGGGTGACGGGGTCGGACTCGCTTGGGCCTCCGATGTAGACGCCGATGATAGCAAGCCCGCACGCGCGCATCTTGCCGAGTATGTCCTCGACTCGCCGCTGCTCGGTCCGCGCGGTGAGCCGGGCGGCCATCATGCCTTTCTCATCGGCCCCAAAAACGATTATCACTGTGCGGCTTGACTTGATGTCGCAGCATATCGCCACGGGGGCTGCGGCGCTTTTCAGGCCCAAGGCGTCCACTGCCTGTCTCACGATGACATAGTCGCTGCTTTGGCCGGCGCTGGTAATGAAGACAGGGATTCTGGGCGCCGGCGGCGCGGCCGCGCCCAGGGGGGCCGGTGCAACGGCTGCAAGAAGCAGTAAGGCAAGAACTGTCCAGAGTGGGTATCGGCGCATGGATCAGTGCACCTCCTGGTCGTATGGCTACTTTGAATAATATGTCTTCCACAGGGGACCAGGCGATTCCTTCATGGCTTTGACTCGGTCGGTCTTGAATCAGTCGGCTTCACCTCGATCAGGTAGCTGCGAGGGCCATCGGCAGGATCTGGGCGCGAATCGGCCACAAACTCTGCAGTGACCGCCACGGCCACGATGAATGAGCCGACAGCGAGGATCCAGCCCCCTATCACTCTGAGCAGGGCTGTCGCCGACGTGCTGCAGGTTGACCCCATTTGGCGCGCCTCCTCCCGATCAGGCTTGGCGCCTTCGGATTCACCATCTACTTCATACGCCGGCCGACCGGCGAATGTGTCGGTTCAGGCATCACGGCGATCGTGGGGAGTGGATCGGACGAGCTGCCAGGCTAACCCCGCGGGCAAGAGGGAATTCTGCCCAGTGTGGCGAAGGAAGGCACATTGGAGGCCGACGGCATCAGGCAGGGATCTGCTCGTCTGGCAACTCGGATAGGGAAGGCCTGATTGGCAGTGGAAATCGTCGATGGCGTTGCAGGGGTGATCCTTGCAGGGGGCGCAGGCAGCAGGTTGGGAGGGAACAAGGCCCTCCTGGAGCTGGGAGGGATGCCCCTGGTCCAGCACACTGTGGACGCCTTGGGGCGTCTCGTCGACACCATGGTGATCGTGGGGTCGTGTCCGCGTGAAACTTCCGTGATCTCAGAGGCGTTGGTGTTGCCGGCAAGGTGCGAGGGAATATGCACTTGGGATGGAGCGAGGATCGCCGAGGGGGACGCCGAGGGGGAGGCAGTCGGGCGTGGGCGCCTGGGGCCGCTTGCGGGAATTAGGGCGGGGCTTGCCGCGTCGCCGCACGCAAGGTGCATCGTGGTTGGGTGCGACATGCCGTTTTTGTCTGTTGCGCTGTTGCGATACATGGCCACGGAATCGCTGGGGTTCCAAGCGGCGGTGCCGCGCCTTGGGCCTCGGGCGGCGCTGGAACCCATGTGCGCCGTCTACTCGCAGTCGTGTATCGCGCACATAGACGCAATGCTTGCGGTTGGGCCAAGAAAGGTCACGGGGTTGTTTGATCTTGTGCGTACTCTGTACGTGGAGCGGGCGGCATGTGAGCTACTCGATCCCGGCCTGCTCTGCTTCTTCAACGTGAACACCAGGGAGGACCTGATCCGGGCAGAGGCTACATTGCGTCTGAGTTGTCGGCCCGTGTGATGCGGTCGGGAGGTCCCGAGCCGCGGCGCATGAACCCCAGGGCCATCAGGACGCCGCCTAAGGCCAAGTTGAGGTAGTAGGTTATCATTCGCCACACGGCCACGAACAGGCCCAGCACAGCCCTTGGGACTATCGAGCTGAAGAGCGCGGCGAAACCGAGTTCCGCGGCGCCGCTGGACCCCGGCGTTGGGGCGTAGGCGGACGCAAGGTAGAAGATGATGGTTACCCCCATGGCCTGCACGTAAGGCGTCTTCAGCCCGAGCCCGGTCAGGACCACGGCCGGGATAAGCATCGTGGCTATCCAAGCCGCGTAGCTAAGGAGCAACACGGCGGCCAGCGCCGGCCTGCGGTTGCTGATGAACTCCTGCAGGGCCTCGCGGAACTCCCGCAGTTCATGATCGATGCGTTCGAGGGCGGTGTCGAGGGTTTCGGGTTTGAAGAAACGCATCGTGAACCTGTTGCGTACAGCCGGCACCACGAGCACGCTGATCTTCTCCGGTTTGAACACCAGGTACAGCGAGAACAGGAATACGATGATGTACAGAGTCGTGCCCACAGACAGCGCGATATCCATGCCAAGCGGCAGGCTCCACTGGCTGCGCGAGAACAGAAGCGCTGCAGACGCCGCGAACCCCAGGCTGACTCTGGCGAAGGCGTTCATAATGGCCTTTACAGCCACAACGGCGGTCGACTGCCCTGCGGTGAGCCCTTTGTCGATGAGCAGATACGCCTGAACCGGCTCGCCGCCTGTGTCGAACGGGGTGACATTGCACACGAAGGCGCCCATCACTGAAATGCGCATTCCTTCCAAAATGCTCAGGCTGCCGCCGAGCGAGTGAACGAGCGCCCTCATCCTCAGCGAATCGAATAACCACGTCAGCACAATGAGGCCGAAGGCTATGCCGAGCATAATGGGGTCGATATGCGCGAGATCACGCCACGCATCGAGGCCTCCGCTTATCTTCACCAGCGTGAGCAGTCCGAGCACGCTGAATACTATCGCCGCAAACGCGCCGCGCTTGAGTTGTTCCGGGCGCCTCGCGCCCCTGCTATTGGCCAATGGGGAGGCACCTCCCAACTACTACCGCGAAACATAGCCCATTATACCATACGTTTTCGGCGGCATCGCAGTTTCCGGCCATGTCCCAGTCCTATCAAGCGTTTCCTGGGAGCCGGACGATTCTCGTGCCACAGCGGCCTTCGACGGCATCGACGGCATGCTCTAGCGAGGCGATGATGGCGGCTTCGCCTCCGCGATCCACGAACCTGCGGCACGCCTCCACCTTGGGCCCCATGCTTCCCGCTTTGAAGTGGCCTTCTTTCTGGTATCGGCAGAGCTCATCGAGGGCGATGGTCGCCAGGTCGCACTGGTCGGGCGTATTGTAGTGAATCGCCACGCGGCCCACGTCGGTGAGTATCATGAGGATGTCGGCCTTGACATCTTGGGCGAGGCACTCAGCGCCGAGGTCCTTGTCGATAACTGCCTCGACTCCTTCGTAGTGCCCGTTGCGTTCGACAACCGGTATCCCGCCGCCTCCGCCCGCGATCACAATTGCGCCTGAGCGAACCAGTGAGAGTATAGCGTCCCGTTCGACTATCCTCATGGGGTCGGGCGATGCCACGACCCTCCGCCAGCCGCGTCCGGCGTCTTCAGCCCACGTCTCGTCGGCAGCCTGCATGCGCTGGCGAGCGTAATCTTCTGTGTAGAACGGCCCGACGGGTTTGGTCGGATTTTGGAACGCGGGGTCAAGCGGGCTCACGACCATCTGTGTCACCACCGTGGCGACCGGCTTCGCGATGGATCGGCGCGCGAGCACTTTCCCCAGAGACTGCTGGAACATGTAGCCGATCAGCCCCTGAGACTGGGCTCCGCAGACATCGAGGGGCATCGCCGGTACCCGGCTGCGCCCTGCCTCCTGCTGGATGAGGATGGCTCCGACCTGCGGACCGTTGCCGTGGGTGATGACAACGCGGTAGCCGCGGGAGATGAGTTCTGCGATCTGATCTGCGGTAGACTCCACGTTTTTCAACTGCTCCAGGACGGTGCCTTCCTGACCGGGCTGGAGAATCGCATTGCCTCCCAGAGCGATCACGATGGTCTTGTCAGCTGTCAAAGGTCAACACTCCTGTCAGAATACTGGCGCTCGAAGACAGTGCACCCCATTACTAACGTGGCCTTCACCTCGAGCGTTTCAGCGTCGAGCAAGACGACGTCTGCATCCATCCCGGGCTGGATCCGGCCTTTCCGGTCGGCCAGACCGATGATGCGCGCGGGGGTGGACGTGGCCATGGCGATGCTCGCGTGCAGCGGAATGCCGGCGAACTTGATCATGTTGCGAACCGCAACGTCCATGCTCAGCGTGCTGCCGGCCAGAACGCCCGTGTCGAGCCGCGCGGCGCCGGACGTAACGATTACATGCTGGCCGCCCAGCTCATAGTCGCCATTGGGCAAGCCGGCCGCGCGCATGGAATCGGTGATCAGGACCGTGCCGTTCGGCCCTTTGGCGACTGCTGCAAGTTGCACCGCGATCGGGTGCACGTGAACGCCGTCCGCAATAATCTCGCACGTCAGCTCGGGGCGGACAAGAGCCGCCCCAACAACCCCCGGCTCTCTGTGGTGCAACCCGCGCATGCCGTTGTAGGTGTGGGTCACGTGGCGCAAGCCTGCCTCGACTGCCTTGCCGATTTCGTCGCACGAAGCTCCCGAGTGGCCAACCGATGCCACCACTCCGCGCGAAGCCAACTGCTTTACGATGCTGATGGCGCCGGGAAGCTCAGGTGCCACAGTCATGATCCGAACATGCCCGCCGCCCGCTTCGAGGATCTGGTCGAGAACCGCGGGGTCGGGGCTGATTATGCCCTCTTCGGGCTGGGCGCCTTTGAAGGCAGGGCTCAGGAAGGGCCCTTCCACGTTGACGCCGAGCACTTGGGCGCCCCGCCGCGGCTGGCAGTGCCCACTGCATGCATCGCGCGCCCCCGCGCGTGCCGCCTGCGCCGCCTGTGCCGCGGCGCGTGTCGCGGCCAGCATCTTGTGGATGGGCGAAGACATCACTGTGGGAAGGAATCCTGTCACCCCATGCGCTGACGCAAACTCCGCCATGCGCGCGAAGGCAAGAGGGGTGGCATCCATCGTATCGGAGCCCGCCGAGCCGTGTATGTGCACGTCGATGAATCCCGGCGCCACGATGGCGCCGCGCGCGTCGATGATAGTGGAATCGGGGTTTCGGGTCATCAGGTCGCGGGTGGGCCCGACTTCAGCTACCTTTGACCCGCGTATCAGCACGGCCGTGTCGGCCGCAACGGCGGATGCGGATACGACTGCGCCGCCGGCTATGAGAAGTGTCGAATTCAACTGCCTACCCCTCCCGTGTCCATGGTCATGAGGACGGAATTCCCCGCAAATTCCGTAAAACCTGCCTCAGCGTATGAGCCGGAGCAGAGCGCCGAGAACCCATGAAAGACCGGAGGCCCATGGTGTCCACCTCCGAAAGCGGCGCGGCCCGCAGCCTCCTTCGTGGGATTGCCCGGGCCGCGCTGAGTCTGCCGCTTGATCCAGAATAATGTGATATGATTGCTGCTCGGAAATGAGGTCGCGGACAGACTACTTGAGCATGTACAGGATGCCTATGGTGCCCGGACCGCAGTGACTTCCTATCACTGAGCCTGCGGGCGTTTCGAGTATCTCCTTCATCTCGGGCATGATCTCGCTGACGCGCTGGGCCATGTATACTGCGTCCTCATGTACTCCAGTGTGAGTGAGGAAGACTCTGTCGGCTTTCACTAGGCCCAACTTGACGTCCTCTTCGAAGCGATCCATCATCCAGTCAAGCGATTTCCTGCTCGACCCTCTGACCTTGCCTGCGACTATCATGCCTCCGTCCATCACGGATATGACCGGTCGGATCTTGAGCACCGACGACAGCAGCGCCTGGACCCCGGTACATCTTCCGCCCATGTGCATGTAGTCGAGTTGATCGATCTTGAATGATGTTCGGACTTTGGGACGGGCCGCTTCCAGCGCTGCCAGGATCTCGTCCATCTGCTTGCCCTGCGAAACCAGGTCGCACGCATACAGAACCAGGTTGGCTATTCCAGTTGAGAGGTTCGCCGAATCGAACACGCGCACTTGTCCCTCAGGGAAGGTGCTGGCTGCTAATGCGGCGATCTGAACAGAAGACGAGAACTTGCTGGAGATCCCTATGTACAGTGCCTGGCCGCCGCCTGAAGTGACCTGTCCGAACACCGACCGGAAGACCTCCGGGCTGGGACTTGAGGTCTTGGGCAACTTCCCGTTCTCTTCTACCAGTTCGAACAGGCGCTGCGTGTCGATGTCGATGCCGTCATTGTATGTGTCCTGGCCGAAGATCACCGTGAGCGGCACGACCGTAAGCCCATAGCGGGCTGTGAGTTCCCGGCTGAGGTCAGCGGTGGAGTCGGTGATGATCGATATGCCTGCCATCTTGTCATCCCCCCAGTTGTCGATATAGTGTAGCAATGCTCGACTAAGCCAATATTACCACGTCCCAGTAAACGCGGCCAACATCGCCGTATCCAGTGATATACTGAACGAGGGGTGCACTCTTCATGCTGATAATGGATGCCCATTGCGACACGCTCATAGACATTGCCGCCGGCCGTCGCCGCCTTGCTGAGTGCGGCAAAGGCGGGCACATCGATTTGCCCCGTATGCTGGACGGGGGAATGGCGGCCCAGGTTTTCGCGATTTATGTCGCGCCGGAGTACCTGCCGGGCGCAGGAGCCAGGCAAGCTCTGCGCCTTGTGGACACATTCTACCGGGAGATCGAGGAAAACAGCGGTTCACTTGCGCTGGCCGCGAAAGCCGGCGATGTGGGCCGCGCCCGGGCCGAAGGCAAGATAGCCGCATTCCTGAGCATCGAGGGCGGAGAGGCTCTGGATGGGTCGATTGAGCTTCTGAGGGTCTTCTACAGGCTGGGCGTGAGGCTCATGACGCTTACCTGGAGCCGCAGAAACGAGCTTGGGGACGGGGCATACGAGGAGGGCACGTGCGGCGGACTCACCCAGTTCGGGGTGGAGGTGGTGCGCGAAATGGACAAGCTGGGGATGGTGGTAGATGTATCGCATCTATCTCAGGCAACGTTCTGGAGCGTCATGCAAGTGTCGACAAAGCCTCTCATAGCATCGCACTCTAGCGCCAGGGCCCTGTGTGAGCATGGGCGCAACCTCAGCGACGAGCAGGCTCGGGCCATAGCCGACAAGGGCGGCGCGATAGGAGTCACTTTCGTAGGCCCGTTTCTGGGCGAGGGCCGGCAGTCGGTCCAGGGCGTGGTGGACCACATCGACCATTTCGCCGGGATTGTGGGCACCGATCACATCGGCCTCGGGTCGGATTTCGACGGAGTGCCCGACAGCGCCTTGCCTGAAGGATTGCCCGATGTATCGCACATGCCGGTTCTCATAGACGAGCTGGTCCGGCGGGGATACTCGGACGCAGCTGTGCGCGGGATCATGGGCGAGAACCTCCTGCGGGTTGTTGAGAGCGTAATAGGCTAGCCTTTCTGGAAAAGGCTGTTCTGCATATGTCGGCCCTGTCCGCTGGCCGCCTGGCCTGCCGCGCGGCGGATCCGCTCCACGCTCTCTGAGAAGTAGAAAGGATCAATCTCGAACCCGATGAACCGCACTCCCAGCCGAGCGCAGGCCACTGCCGTGTTTCCGAGGCCCGAGAAGGGGTCCAGGACCAGGTCGCACCTGTCCAGCCCGTGCAGCTTGATACACATTTCGGGCAACCTTGGCGGGAACGTGGCGGGGTGGGGACGTTCGTCTTTGGCTCGCTTGATCGTCTCGTAGGGGATGAACCACGTGTTGCCCCGGCAACGCAGGTCTGAGCGGTCGCCGCGCGCAGCGGTCCACCGGGCGATGTTGCTCTTGTCTTGATATGGCACTCCTACGGCCGTTCTGTCGAGCGGAACGTTCCCTTTCAGAGTGAAGTGGAAGATGTACTCATGGCAGTCGTTGAGAAACCTTCTGCTGTTGATGGGCTTGTAGTGGCCGACTGCTATGTCGCCGTCGAGACCTGGGTAGTCGCCCACATCCGCTCTGGAGATTGCGATTGACTTGACCCAGTGTATGGTGTTTTGCAGCACGAAAACTCCTCGTAGCGCGTTCGCTACTTCGAAGGGGACCCACGGATCCGTGGGCTTAGAACCCACATTTAGGAAAAACGAGCCGGACGGCGCGAGGACCCTTGCGACTTCAGACGCCCAGGCGGCGGTCCACCTGAGGTATTCGTCGCGGGATATCCGGTCATCGTAGCTTCGGTATTCGATACCTAGGTTGTAGGGCGGGGATGTCACTACCACATCCACCGACTCCGGCGGTAGTAGGCTGGCCATACCTTTGATGCAATCGCGGTTGTACATCGTCAGTGTGCCTGAGCCCGAGGCGGGCTTGACTGTAGTTGGATCGATGCATTCGGTCATGTAGACGGCACCTCTCTTGTATGAAAGGAGAATTCCGGGATGCACAGCACCAACGGCTCGGATTGGCGCGAGCGGACTGAGTTGCTCATCGGCGGCAGCGGCCTCGAAAACTTGGCGCGTGCCAGGGTGGTCGTCGTTGGCCTAGGGGGCGTTGGCTCATACTGCGCCGAGGCGCTGGCTCGGGCCGGCGTGGGTTCGCTCGTGTTGGTCGATGGCGATTCAGTATCGGTCAGCAACATAAACAGGCAGATAATCGCGCTCGTAGACACCATCGGTCTGCCCAAGGCCCAGGTCATGGCGGACCGAATCGGGCGCATCAACCCCGCGTGCGCCGCATCGCCGCAGGTGATGTGGGTCAGCCGCGACAACGCGGACCGACTGCTTTCGCCAGAGCGTGGATCCGTGTACTACGTGGCAGACGCTATCGATTCAATCCCGGCCAAGCTCGACCTGATAGAAGCATGCCTCAAGTCGGGAGTCAACATAATCTCGTCGATGGGAGCAGGCAACAAGATCGATCCCACTAGGTTCAGGGTGGCCGACATCTCGCAGACACACACATGCCCCGTGGCCAGGGCAGTTAGGCAGGGACTGCGAAAACGCGGGATACTCAGGGGACTGACAGTGGTGTTCTCCGACGAATCGCCCATTGTGCACCAGCCTGGCCCTGTGGGCAGCATATCCCCGGTCCCCGGCGCCGCGGGACTAGCCATGGCCGGTGCAATCATACGCAGTCTTGTGTCGGCGCCGGCGGAGAGCTGAGCCGGCCTTGCGCCTACTCCTCTCGCAACTGCCATTGCGCCTGCTGGACCATTCCCGTGGATGGGTCCACCAGCTTCTCGTCCAGCCAGTAGAGCAGCATCCCATCGGTGGACCTGTATATCCAGGCACGCTTGTACTTCGCGCCCCATTCGAACATTGCGACAACGGGAACGCCCTCGGGGGTCGATCCCACGTAACCCACCTCAACACCGCTGCCCGTCACCGGGTCGTACCGGTCTAGCTGCTCACCACTGCGCAACCTCGCGAGGTTCGCGCGGGGAATCCAGAATCCCCCGGCCAGAAGACCGGTGCCTGAATAGACCGTCATGGCCTGGTCTTCCCCGCGGCCGCTGAAAACCCGCTTCACTCTGGCCGCCGACCAGCTGCGCCCGACCGATGTTATCTCCACCTCAAGCACAGCGGGGATCGGGATGTTGGGCCCGCCCGCCGGAGTCCACGTCTGTATGGAACCCTGGTACGTCAGCTTGGTTCCTGGCCTCACCCATGAGGGCGCTACGCCGCCCTCCCACGGGAGCGGCATAGTGCGCATCGATACGAATTCGGCGACTGACAAGTGTACGAGACGATGGTCTGTGAGGACCATCCATTGAGCTTGATACAGAAGCAGGCCCGTGTCCGTATCGAAAATCCAGGTGAGGTAGCGTGTTGGGCTCGTCTGTACGGAATCCAAACGCAGAGCTGAATAGGCTTTTCCTCCGACCTCGAACTGGACTGCTTCGGTCGATATGTCGGCGCGGGATCGCTTCGCCATGTCGCGAAGCGCAGCCGGGTTCACCCAGAAGTCGCCTATGCCCGCAAATGCGCTGGACGAACCGTCATCCCACGGAACCATGAGGTCGCCCACGAAAACCGTGGAGCAAGTGGCGGAGAACCGCGATGCAAGTGCGACAACGTCAGTTCTCACCACAGCCGGGGCGGCTGGACTCACCTGATCGGCCCGGATTACGGGCGGCTTCGCAGCGCCATTTTGGGCAGCGAATGGGTTCTCAACGGTCGCCGATGAAGTGCGGTAGTATGCTCGAAGTCCTTCGCGAACCCATGACGGCGCCGGAAGGTTCCTGGCTTCTGGTATGAAATCGGTGGCCGAACCGACTTCAGCCGCGCGGTCCATCAAGCCCGCTCCGCGCGAGCCAAGGGGCGAGTAGAAAGCGGCCATGCTCGGCGACATGTTGACCAGACACAATGACAGCGCTATACAGCACGCTAGTGCAAGTCGAGATCGAAGCAAGGTGGTATCCTCCCATTGTGAGCCGGTTCATAGACCCAGACTCATCGTTGTATTCAGCAGAGGCTCAGCGTTTTCCTGCCGCTTCAGGCAGGCGCATCGCATGGCGAATCAGAACCTTTAGTGGTCAGAAGGCGATTACCGTGTGAGCTACCAGTGCATTTGAGTGTGCTGGGGAACATGTGGCCATCCAAGTGCGTCCAAATGATGCGGAACTATCATTGCTGACCGGCGATGAGGAGGGATATCATCTTGAGACTGCGCAGGCTAATAGGGGCACTCAGTGCAGTTGTCATTATTGCTCTCTTGGGCGCTGGATGCGGGGTCGCGACTCTAGCTGGAAGCATCCAGGGATATGTTGTGCAGAATGCACAAGCTAGGTCGCTTGCCGGCTCAGATCCAGAGCTAGGAATCACGGTGTTGGCTGCGATGCCCAAGGGTCCCGACTACGTGGGCCTGGGTGGAGCGTGTGTTCAGGCCATAGGTACAGACGATCCTAGCGAGTTTGCTCAGACCTACTCAGGCTACAATGGTTACTTCAAACTGACGGGCTTGAGACCCGGGCTATACCAGGTAACAGTGACTCATGAGCGCTTTCTCGATACCTACACCGTGCCATGCCGGGTGCGCGCAGGGGAGACTACCTCGATTGGAGGAGCGCCTCTGGGATCGTTGCACGTACTGTCGATAGGAATAAACGAGTACTCCAATCCTGCCTACAATCTCGACTACGCAAGGCCCGATGCGCAGCTCATTGCGGAGATCCTTGGGCAGAATAACAGGCTCCGAAAGCAGACCAGAACCCTCTATGACTCCCAGGCGACGAAGGCGGGCATTCTGAACGAGATGCGCTCAATGGGTTCCGATATGATCGAAGGAGATACCTTCATAATGTTCTTCTCAGGTCATGGAGCCCAGTTCAGTGCCAAAGAGTACATCGTTCCCCACGACTATAACGGCTACATAAGCACATTGATAAGCGATGAAGAGCTGAACAATGCGATAAACGCGTACATACCTGCATCGCGCAAGATATTCATATTCGACTCCTGCAATTCAGGCGGGATGTACAGGAGCCTCGCCCAATCGTTGCCTGCTGGATTCCAGCGCTCAACAGGCTTTGAGATCATGGCGAGAAACATAGTCGGAGCGGGCAAAATCGTGATTTGCGCGTGCGACAAAGACGAGAAGTCGTACGAGATGCCGGACCTCGGCCATGGTCTCTTTACGAGGTACTTAACCTGGGGTATGACACATCCATACAACGCTGACAGAAGCGAAGACGGCAACATCAGTACGGATGAGGCATTCTGGTATGCGGAGCACTATGTGAGGCAGACAACGGAGGGCTGGGTCGAGCCCCAGACGCCCCAGATATACAGAGGAGACCCTGGATTCGAGTGGTACCTGTTCACCTATGAGTTGTAGCGTACTGATCATGGGCTTGCTCTCGCGCGGCGGGGATGCACACTTGCTGTGGACCCCGCCGCAGTTTCGTTGGGCCGGTGGGCCCGCACTGGAACCAGCAAGCCACGTGCCCCATGCCCCGGCGACTCTGCTAGAGCCTGCCGAGACTGTGTGCACGGCCTTTAGCTGCCGCGCCCGCTGTGTCTGCCGCCTCCGCCTGATGAGGAGCTGTTGCGTTGCGCTATCAGGTAGTACTGGTATGTTATGACGGCCACGAGCGCCGACACAACGTATGGGAGGTCCTCGGCGACTGTGAGCGACACTGAGTGCCCTGCCACCACGCCTCCCAAGCGCCCGGTCATCTGGCCGTCCTCTATGCTGAGGTCCGCGTCGAAGCCGATCACAGGACCGCCGCACCTTCCGGTGATGCGGTCGGTTCCGCTCAGATGAATGTCCACTCCATCGATGATGCCGCCCATCCGTCCGCGCACGCTGTTGCCTGAAGAATCGGTGAAGAGAGCATCCACAGACCTGCCGATGACCACGCCGCCTACGCGCCCGGCTATGCGCCCGGGCGGGGGCTGGATTTCGAGCATCAGGTCGCCTCCGAGCACAGCGCCGCCCAATCGGCCTGAAACGCTGGTAGGCGTGGTCATGCACGAGACGCTGTACCCGCCGACCAAACCGCCCACTCTTCCGTAGATTGATGACGCCATGCAACAAGCGCCTCCGTCCAGTCAGTTACTCGTATCGCAGTGCCTGCACAGGGTCCATTCGCGCTGCCTGTACTGCAGGGTAGGTGCCGAATATGAGGCCCACTGCCGTGGAGAAGGAGACCGCGGCGATGACCGAATTCAGATCGACCGAAACAGGCCAGCCGGCGATTCGAGCTATCCCCGCTCCGCCCAGCCATCCAAGGAGCATGCCCACGGTACCGCCCAACATGCTCAGCACCAAGGCTTCCGACAAGAACTGCAGCAAGATATCGCGGTTGCAGGCGCCGAGGGACTTCCTTACCCCTATTTCGCGGGTGCGCTCTGCGACCGATGTGAGCAGGGTATTCATAATCCCAATTCCGCCCACTACCAAGCTGATGCCGGCGATAGTGCCCAGAAGCAGGGTCATTGTGGCCGTGACTTGCTTCACGGCATCGACCAGGCCTTGCTGGGAGGCCACGTTGAAGGCGTCGGACGTTCCCGCGGCGGAGGCCAGGAAGCGTTCTACCTGGGCCACTGCCGCCGCTGTCGTCTCGGGAGACCTGGCCTGGCAGAAATAGGAGCTCACGCGCTTGATGGGGGACATTCTATGTATCAGGGTGGTCACCGGAACGAAGACCTGCGTGTCGGCGTTGAACCAGAAGACCGCCGCTCTGGACGCAGTCATGCCCACTACGGTGAAAGTAGCCCGGCGACCTGACGATACCACCACCACTTGGCGTCCAATCGGGTCTTCCGAGCCGAACAGATCGGAAGCCACCCGCGAGCCGAGCACCATGGAGTGGGCGGCGGCGTCCACCTCCGATTGAACAAGGCTTCGGCCGAGTGCAATCCGGCTACTGGCTATCCGGGTGTACGCAGGGGTGATGCCGGTTATCATGGCGGATGTGCTGGAACTGCCTGCGATAAGGCGCCCCTCGGTTTGCGCTACAGGAGAGACGGCCGAGACCTCAGGCGCCGCCGCCTGTATCTGCTCGGCCAGGGATATCGTCAGGAGATGCTCATAGCTGCGACCCCGAGCGCCTGGCTTCAAGTTGGGAGTCACCATGATCATGTTGGAGCCGAGCGCCGATATGTCGGACGTGATCTGCTTTTGGGCGCTGGAACCCGCCGAGATCATGGTTATCACCGATGCTACGCCTATAACGATCCCCAGAACCGACAGAGCGGTGCGGAGCTTGTTTGCCCATAGGTTTCGCAGGGCCAGTCCCACGATTTCAGCTATGCCCATTCGATTCCGCTCCCCTCTCGGCTGGTTCCTCCGCGCGCAAGTGCTCCAGGCGTTCAACCGAGCCATCACGCAAGTGCAGTATTCGGCGCGCGCGCTCGGCCACCGAACGATCGTGCGAAACCAGGACTATGGTGCAGCCCTCGGCGTTGAGCCCATCGAGTATGGCCAGTATATCGCTACCGGTCCTAGTATCAAGATTGCCGGTGGGTTCGTCCGCCAAGATGAGCGACGGGTTGTTCACCAAGGCCCTTGCAATGGCGGCTCGTTGCTTTTGCCCACCGGATATCTCCGCAGGGCGATGGTGCATCCGGTCGCCCAAGCCCACCCGGGCAAGCGCATCCATGGCGATTCGTCGCCTATCGCTGCCGCCCACGCCTGCATACATCAGAGGTATCTCGACATTGCCGAGCACGGTTTCGCGCGGCAGCAAGTTGAACTGCTGAAATACAAAGCCGATCCGTCGGTTGCGGATATGGGCCAGTTCAGTGCTGTCGAGCTGCGACACATCCTGCCCGCAAAGATAGTACCGCCCTGAACTGGGACGGTCGAGGCAACCGATTATGTGCATCAATGTGGACTTGCCTGAGCCCGAAGGCCCCATGATGCAGACGTAGTCGCCCTCCGATATCTCAAGCGATACTCCGTCCAGCGCGCGCACTTCCACTGATCCCATGGCGTACACTTTGGTGATGTTTTCGAGATTGACCACTGTCATAGGGACTCCTCCGCTACTGATCATCGGCATGCCTGACCCGCAGCAGCATGTCGCGTTCCTGCCCGGTCAGCCGATTCAGTTTCGCCTGGGCTGATACAGCGTCTTCCACAATCTCGTCGCCTGGCGACAGACCCGACAAGACGTGGGTGTGCTCGCCATCGGATAGCCCCAGTTCGACAGGCACCAGCTCCGGCTGGCCGCCTGTAATTCTAATAGCCGCTGGCTGCCCGTCCATGTCGATCCAGGAGCGTACGGGAATGCGGACCACATCCGGGACGGTGTGCGACAGAATCCTGACGTTCGCTGTCAGCCCAGGCTTGAGCAGGTCGTGCGACTCATCAACGGACACCCTGACTGGGATGGTGACCATTCCGGCTCGGGGCAGGGCGGCAACGCCTATCGACTGGACCGTGCCGGGCAGCTCAACGCCGGCGAGAGCGTCGAACGATACTCGAGCAGTCATCTCTGGCGCCACTTTGGACAGGTCGATCTCGTCAATTTCCACACTTGCGAAGTACGAGGACGTATCCATTATGGTGATGGCCGGCTGGCCGGCGCCTACGTAACCCCCGGCCTGGACAGTGACTGACGATATCACGCCGGCGAACGGCGCCGTCAGCTTCGCGCTTCCGCTCTGAGCCTGGGTTGCGAAGTCGAAAGCCGGGGTTCGTTGCACTTCGCACAGCACTGCTCCGCGCGAGACCCGCGCGCCTTCTTCGACGTACACTTTGGCGACCTTTCCGGACGCATCGGACACGAGAACCTGCATGCGGATGGGCATCAGACTTCCCGCGCAGGATACGTACTCTCGGACGTCGCCTCTATCCACAGATACAGTGGCCAGCCCCGCCGTGGCAGCGGGCAGGTGAGTGTGGATAGGCGAACTGTTCTTGCCTCTGGCGGCACCCCATATGACCAGAGCCGCGATTGCTACAGCTATCAGCGCCCAGACCGCACGCCTGCGGCCCCTACTGGAATTGGACAATCGCCACACCTCCTAGTCTAGCTTATTATACCAGCATTCCCCGGCAAAGGCATATCGCCCGATCGGGCGATGTCAGGGATGGCGGGTGAGCTTGATCCTTCGAACCGCGCGTGTTATCATTCTCACTGAAAAAGCGAATAGCGTGGCCTTCGGGGCAGGGTGCGATTCCCGACCGGTGGTGAAACCCTCCGCGCATAGGGCGCGGGGGCAAGTCCACGAACCGCAGCGATGCGGCCGACCTGGTGAGATTCCAGGACCGACGGTACAGTCCGGATACGAGAAGGTTAGGCGCTGCTTTGCAGTGCTTCAACTCTTGGCTCCCAGGCTGCGGCTTGGGGGCCTTTCCATACAATGTCATATGAGGAGGTCTTTCCATGAACCGGAGCAACTTGACGCAGCTCAGACGGCTCGCTACCATGGCGGTGCTGACGGCAGCCTCGATTGTGCTGTTCCTCGTATTCCGCACGCCGATATTCCCCGCTGTCCCATTCCTTGTGTATGAGGCCGCAGACGTGGGACTTCTAGTCGCTGGATTCGCGCTCGGACCCCGGGCAGGACTAGTATGCACCGCCGTAGTATGTCTGCTGCAAGCGCCCTTGCATCCTGAGGGCGGATGGTTTGGCGCAGTCATGCACTTCATCTCCTCGGGAGCCCTGGTCGGAGTATCGTCCGTCATCTACAGACGATTCAGGTCCAGAACCGGCGCCTACTGGGCCCTGCTGGCAGGTGTGGCAGCGATGGTTGGAGCGATGATACCGGCGAACCTTGTTCTGACACCCCGGTTCTACCATATTCCCACCAGCGCCGTAGTCAGTCTTCTTGGGTGGATCGTCGCTTTCAATGCGGTAAAGGCTGGGATAAATGCGGCCATCACTGCGGCAATATACAAACCGTTGTCCAGGTTGATCAAAGGAACCTCGGTCGAAACCATGGACACGGCGGCGCATACGCGCTAGTGTGGTTGCGACAACACATCCTGGGCGAACTGGAGCGTAGCCGCCATTCCGTTCTTCAGCGCCGACTCGTCAATGTCGAAACTGGGGTTATGGTGGGCCGCTCCAGTGCCCAGCTCGTCGCAAGCCACTCCGAGCAGTGCAAATACCCCGGGGTACTTGGACAGGTAGTATCCCATGCTTTCTGAGGCCATCCAGGGCTTACACGTGGCCAGGCACTCGGGGCCGAGAGCGGTCTGTACAGACCTGGCCGCGAGAGTCGCCAGGGCGGGATCGTTGATCACCGCCGGATGCGGCCCGCGCGCCTCGATATGGGCTTCGCAGCGATGCGCCCGGGCAGTGTGCGTTACGATCCGCTCGAAGGACGTCTGTATCAGCTGTCCAACCTTCGGCTCGAAGAAACGTGCCGTGCCGGCGAAGGACGCGGTGTCGGGGATGACGTTTGGAGTCTCGCCCGCCCTGATCATGCCGATGGTCAGGACGCCGGCATCTGCCGGATCGAGCTCCCTCGCGGGTATAGTGCATAGACCCACAACGGTCTGCGCAGCGCACAAGATGGGGTCAATGGTCTGGTCAGGGCGGGAGCCGTGGCCGCCGCGCCCCTTCAGAGTCACCCTGAAGGAAGTCATGCCTGACATGCGTGGGCCCGGCTCCACGGATATCGCGCCCGAAGGCAGTCCTGCATACACGTGAATGCCCCACACAGCCTTGATGTCTTGAGTCGACAGCGCTTGCATCATGGGGGCGATGCCTTCTGCCGTCTCCTCGGCCTGTTCAAAGCAGAGCAAGACATCGCCGGCCAGTTCGCATCGGACTTCGGAGAGGCCCTTCGCCGCGCCGAGGAGCATCGCTGTGTGCGCATCATGCCCGCACAGGTGGGCACACCCGGCCACTTCGGACACGACCGCTTTGAGACGGGCCAGATTAGAGTCGGACTCTTGTATCGGAAGGGCGTCCATGTCCGCCCTGAGCACGATGGCGCTACCCTTCGATGCGGAACCTTCCAGAGTGGCTATGATGCCGTACTTGCCCACAATCTCGTAGGGAACGCCAATGGATTCCAACTCCGCAGCTACGAGCGATGATGTGCGCTCTTCTTCTCCGCTCGGTTCGGGATACCGATGAAGGTCTCGACGAAGAGTGATTGCATAGCGCTCGTGCTTCTCTGCAAGCTGTCTTGCGTTCATTGACATTTCCACCTCGATGCTTGCGCTCGACGCTCTTGTATTCAGGGCTTGCCCCGGGCCTCCTCCGCACGCCCAGCGGCATGAGCCGGCGTCCGGTACGTTGAGTTCCAATTTGACACCGAGTTCGAGAATCCTTGTTCGTCGTTCCTTGTTCTGGTCTTGCGTGTTCTGCCCCGTTTGCATATAATAGAACTGCAATTGCACAGCCTTGCGAGCGGATGTAGCCCAGTGGTAGGGCAACGGCTTCCCAAGCCGTGAGTCGCGGGTTCGAATCCCGTCATCCGCTCCATTTCTTTGTACCCCATCGCTGATGGGATCCTTCCTCACTGCGGCAGCCGCCGATGACCATGGCGCTTCGGTAGGCGGCTGGACGCTGTAGGAGACAGGCCTTGGCACTTCAGCACCTCGGTTCCTCGGTTCTCGGTACTCGGTACGGGTGCGTGTAAGTTTTGTAGGCAATAGCAGTTGGAAAGGCTAGTGAACATTCCTAGACGGGATAGTGGGTGGGAAAAAAGAAGCGCAGGTTCTATCGGAAGAGATAGGCGCTCAGATGGACTAAGTAGCTCTCAACAAGTCTTTGCGCGATGCGCCTGTTAGGCATCGCAGAGGGCTCGTATGTCGCGCCTCTCGAACCGGAAGTACTGCATCGCAGAGATAGCGCGCGGAAGACGCCAACACGGTCTGCGGCCTCAGCTTCAGGCAGTTTCTGGTACCTGCGGGTTTTCCACCAGGTTTTTTCTACCACCTGC
>ENA-UOOH01000324-UOOH01000324.1-fermentation-metagenome-genome-assembly--contig:-NODE-324-length-57001-cov-17.034366_pt1 | contig 57001 bp, 37 predicted proteins | sample MGYA00245778_ERZ724025 | MGnify/ENA primary metagenome ERZ724025 (study PRJEB28704, sample SAMN03018313) | fermentation metagenome | biome: anthropogenic terrestrial biome; feature: soil; material... | reverse complement strand
AAGTTGCAGGTCGTTGTTTGAGGAGATTTTTTCATAAAGTGCAGAAGAGGCGTAAAAACTTTCCTTGGATTCAAGCTCTAAACGCCAAAGATCATACCCGATATCATTTTGTTTTTTATCGATCTGTTCTTGTCTTTTATCATACAGGCGAATATAATTTTTTGATTTACGAGTACCGAAGTAAACACTTTCAACCTGACGGACACCATACGCGCGCTTGGATTGCCCTGATGGCTCCTCATGACATTGGCCTTTGGGATGGAGCAATGAAAAACCGGCAACCGGTTAAAGCCTGGCACAAAATCATTAATGACCTCGATTTCTATCATCATCCTCCCCGTTTGTATCCATACTGGGCAAAAGGCAATTACAAAGTAACCAGTCATGAGCACCCAGACCTGCTGGTTACTGTATGGAAACAATCGAATCAGGCGCTGATGATGCTGAGCAATCTTGGTGAAAAGGAGAATTTCACCATCGACCTGGATATGGAAAAGCTTGGCTTATCTATTGTCTCAGCAAAGGAACTTGAGTATGAGGACAATATTCAAATTGAACGAAACAGAATATCGACGACAGTTCCACGTCATGACTACAGACTCATTTTATTGAAACCGTGATCGACATTATCGTATTCAATAGCACGTTGACGCAGGGAGGAACTTTACGGAGAGTTTTTCCCTCCTTTCGCGGAAACGGAATGGTGTTTTCCAGAAAAGATGTTATATTAGCCCGATATATTCAATGTAAACCGACGCACGGAAGGTAAAAACAGTGATCATAAAGGATATCGGGAATATACCGGCGGAGTTCGACGTCATCGTCGCCGGAAGCGGATTGGGGGGGCTTACCGCCGCCAACGTATTGGCTCGGCAGGGACACCGCGTACTGCTGGCCGAACAGCATTTTCAGTTGGGTGGCCTGGCTACGTATTTTCGCCGCGGACGGCATATTTTCGATGTGGCTTTGCACGGTTTTCCGATCGGCATGCAGAAAACTCTCCGCAAATACTGGTCGCGCGAAATGGCCGACCAGATTATCCGGGTCAAAAGCATCCGCTTCAACAACCCGCAATTCAGTGTGGAAACCACCTTCACCGCCGAAGATTTCACCGAAATCCTGGTCCGGGAATTCAAACTCGAACGCGACACGGTCAACGCCTTTTACAGCGAACTGGCCGCCATGAATTTCTACGACGCCAACCCGATGCGCAACCGTGAACTGTTCGACAAATACTTCCCCGGCCGCAACGACGTGGTGCGGCTGCTGATGGAGCCGATCACCTATGCCAACGGTTCCACGCTGGCCGAAGAAGCGATCACCTACGGGATTGTGTTTTCAAACTTCATGAGCAAGGGGTGTTATACTTTCGCCGGCGGCACCGACCGGATGCTGAAGATGATGGAGGAGGAATTGACGCGCAACGGCGTCACCATCGCCACCCGCGCCACGCTGGAAAAAATCATTATCAACGATAAACGTGTTGCCGGGGCGGTCATCAACGGACGCGGGTTCAAATGCCGCGCCGTCCTTTCCAACGGCAACCTCCTGACCACGGTCAACCGCTATGCCGGGCGCGAACACTTCTCCGATGATTTTCTGGCGCAGACGGACCAGGTCCGCCTGAACACCAGCAGTTGCCAGGTCTACCTGGGGCTCAAAGCCGGAGAAACAATCGATTACATCGGCGATCTGTTGTTTACGTCGGACCATCCGGTCTATGACCCGGAGGCCATTCTCGAACATTTCGGCGGCAGCCGCACCTATTCGGTCTATTACCCGGAAATCCGCCCCGGTTCAGATGATTACACAATCGTGGCTTCGATGAACGCGCGGTACGAGGATTGGGCTGGTTACACCCCGTCCGAATACACTGCCGCCAAGGAACGGCTGATCGACGACACGCTGAACGCCCTTGAAAAATACATCCCCGGCATCCGTGCCAAAATCGATTATGCCGAAGCCGCAACTCCGCTGACATTCCAGCGTTACACACTGCACGGCAACGGTTCGTCGTTCGGCACCAAATTCGAAGGGTTGAAAGTCAGCATGGCGCTGTCGGAGGAAGTCGGCGGCCTGTTTCATGCGGGTTCGGTCGGCATCATCATGTCCGGCTGGCTGGGTGCGGCCAATTATGGGGTAATCACCGCCCACAACGTTGATAAATACCTCTCCTGATCAGCGCACGGCCTCGCGGACGATCAACCGGCAAAGCCCGGCCATGTCATCCGCCGCTTCCATGCGCAGCAGGTGATTGAGATTGATGACTTCCACGCCGAAATCGCGGGCGAGCCGGTATAATTTTTCCGTCAAAGCCGCTTCCGCCGCCTCTCTGCCCGGAATCGGCACCGGCGTGCAGAGGTAGATGGTCTGGATATTCGAATTGGCCCGCAGGACCTGAAGCAGAGCCCCCAACTGGCGCGCCTGACTGCGCGGCGGAATATTGCCGAGTAAATCGTCTGCCGCGGGAACAATAACCGCCACATCGGCCCTGCACTGCGGAATCGCGGAAAGCAGAGCCGGGAAATCATGGCGCATCCGGCTCAGTGGCGCGCCCTGCCGACTCCAGTCGATGAACGTCAGCTCAAGCTTTTTGCCGTTCAAGGCCCGCTCGAGTTCTTCTTTGAACCCTCCGGGGTCGTCACCGATGAACAGCATCCGGCTCTTTGCCATGACGTGGTTTTTGATTTTCACCGGCAGTTCCCAACTGCGCAGTTCGTTCAGGGTCGGCCGGTGCAGAACCGGAACCACCCATGCGCCGGAATCATCCCGGAAATTCCCGGCCGCATCCAGCGCCAATCCCGGCAGCCGGTCCGCCGGGATAAAACGGAGCCGCCGTTCGGCAAAGGTCAGCCCGGGCGCCCGCAGGCTGAACGTCACCTCAAGCCCGCCTTTCAACTCCCGTCCTTTCAACAGGACCGGGTATTTGAAGGTTCCATCAGCCGCATAAGCGCCTTCCTGCATTTCACGCCGGGCGGGAATAACGATTTCACGTTCAGCCGACGCGAACATGGAATTTGCACTGCCGGGAGTAACGGACAGAATGCTCCGGCTTTCGACCGGCAGCCCGGAACTTACCTCGATAAACAGTTGCAGTTCCTCGTCGTCATAAATGAAATCCGGCAGGTGAGCTTTCAGATCCACTTCGGCATGAAGCCACGGTTTATCGCCTTTGTATTCCCGGAGCCACAACAGCCGCACCGGCGGGTAACTCCCGGTCATGGCGCCGAACAGGTCGTCCTTTTTCAGGATCAGCGGCGTCCGCCTGCCCGCAAATACCGGCACGCCGTTGACCAGCCAGGTGACCGTGGACGGTTCTTCGGCTTCGGGACGGCTTATCACCGAGATGTCACGCCATTCCAGTTTTTCGTTTTTCCCGGTGAAGAAATCATACTGGATATGTTCCCGTAACAGCGGCATATCGCCGCGTTCCCGTTCCTGCATGGCCACCGGGCGGCACGGCCATGCGGGGGCGAAGTCATCCCACGACAGAACCGTAAAATCATCGGAGCCGGGCTTTTTCCACAATACCGTGAGGGCACTGAGGTCCGGCCGGTGAAAGCAGAGTTTCAGCTTCACCAATCCGGCTTTCAAATTCACTTTCAAGGATTTCCCCTCGCCGGGTTCGTTGTATTTGCTGAGCTTCTGTTCATCCTCCAGATACAGGATAAATGAACCGGCAGTTTCGATTTTAATCTCGTATTCACCGTCCTCCGGCACGACAAGCCTTCCCTCCACAACCGCCGACAGATTCCGGCGCGCGCTGAAGGCACCACCGCTCATATGGAAAAATAACTGATTCCCGGTGTATGACGGATTGCGGTGCGGCGGCTTGAACATATTGGTAAACTCTTTGAACGGCGCATCCGGCGCACGTGTCTCCAGGTCCGGCAGCACTTTGAAAATAGCTTTGCGCGACAGATACAGCCGCCGCCACGCCCAATCCACCCGCGCCCGCGAAAAACGATACGGTTCCCGGTATGAATTCTTCATTTCCCGGTCGGAAAAAGAGGTCAACCGGCGAACCCGGTCGGCATGCCGCCAGCACTTATAATCTTCGCGGTCAAACGCGCCGTTCCAGTCCGTATCGACCACCGGCTCGGCCCGTTTATCCCGGACCGGCTGCCACAAAAACGACTGTTCCGGACTGATTGCCCCAAGCATGATACTCTGTTGCAAATATTTGCACATCCAGGCATTACTGCGCTGAAAACGGATTTCCAGCGAGCGTGTCTGGTGCGCCAACCACTCTTTACCCGTCCGGTATTGGTGCCATTGTCCATAGATCGACCAGTAAAGGGTGTGATCCGGCGGCACGCCCCCCAAGGTTTCGCTCCACTGATCCGGTTGTGCCGTTTGGGGCAGTCCGAAATAAATGTAACGGCGCTCCGAATTCGGCACCGGCGCCAGCAATAACCCCAGCGTCTGGTGAAGATAAAACGGTACTTTATTTCCGTCCGGATCGCGGACATCAATCCCCTTCCCCAACAGTGTCGGCAAGGCGTAATCGCCGAAGTTCAAATAGCTGTTTTCCGCCGGACGATCCGATTCGACGATCAGGCGGAATTCCGCGTCCGGCACCTGCCAGTCCGGATCGTTTCCCCACAGCGCTGTCATACAGCAGAAAATCACTGCAATCCATTTTTTCTTCATGGTTGCGCCTCCACTTTAAACGCCGTATCGATCTGGAACGCGGGTACAGGGACCAATATTTCTTCTCCGGGCTTGCGGATTTCCACCGGACGGCGGTCCAATATCCGGTTGGTGACGGTATCGAAAAAGGTGACGAGGTAACGCCCCGGTTTCAGGTTTTTGTCCAGTTGAATCACATAATCCGTAAACGGTTGAAGCCATTTTTCCGGCGGCGGATAGCTGTGCATATGCTCACGGCTGAAAATCCAGCCCGCCATGAAGTTGCTCCGGCTCATCGACAATCCCTGAATGACATAGTTCCGCCCGACCGGCAAACCGGTGTAGTTGTACTCCACGTCCAGATGACTGCGGGGCTGGGTGGTGGTCAAGATCAAATTGAGCATTCGCCGTTCGTGGTACCGGCGGGGGCGGTTCAGCCAGTCCGTTCGCTTCCCGACCGAAAGCGGCGCGTAGTCATACGGCGCCGTCAGGTCGATCGTGCCGATGAAATCGGCAAAGCCCCGGTAATGCGGATAATAATTGTTGATATGCACAAAATCATGCCACCATGTGAACGGCGAAGCGCTCAGGTTCAGGAACAGCCCCAGCCAGTTGGCGCTGTGAATGTCGCCAAGCCGGTATCCGGCCTGTCCGGCCCCTGAACTGCCGCCGCCGAATTCCGTGATCAATACCGGGCGCTCGAAATACTTGACGCTCCGCGCGTGGTTCTGAATCAGGTCGATGAAATGAACCCGGGCGGGATTGCGGTAAGCGTCCCCGGCGACATAGTCAAAAACCGGCAGCGTTATCAGCTTGTACCAGCGCAACAGGCGATTGTAGTCCCCGCAATAATGCGTGGTCAACAGGTGCCGCCCCTGATCCATCACCCGGAATTCGGACGCCGCCTCGGTATGCCAATTCACCAGGGCATCGTTGTCGTAGAGTGTCTGAAAATTCGGCACCAGATCGATTTCGCTCCAGAGCTCAACGCCGAAAATCGCCGGTTCGGCCCCCCAGCGGGCGGCAATGTAACGGTTGCGCTGGCGATTCAGCCTGCGGGCGGTTTCGTTGGTGAAAAAATCGTTGGTATTGGTTAAAAACGCCCCGTTCGCCACGCCGAACGCATTTGCCGTATTGAACGGATTGTCGCCCCATTCAAGATGGGTCAGCTTGGTGTGGTTGTCGAGCGTCAGGTGGACATAAATGTTTTTCGAGCGTGCATTGGCCAGTACATGGTCCAACCGCCAGGCATTGCACAAATTGTATCGGCCGAGCCCGTGGTAATATTGGCGCGAACTGTTCCATTCGATCGCCAGTCCCCACGCCGCCATCCAGATCTCGACGGCGTTGATCCCATTTTGAGTCATCTGTTCGAAGTAGGCGTCATAATCATACGTGCCCTGATCCGGGAGATGCCCGAAGTCAAAATCGTATTCGCTGCGCAAATCGACGTTGGTATGAATGTTGATCCCGACCGGATAGAACAATGTCCCGTTGCCGCCGAACATCAACCGGTGATTATCCGGCCCCACACGGACGAATCCCCGGTTGGAGGAAACCGACGCCTCCGCTTTGCGCCACGGCGTAACCGCCGACGCCCCGCCCGGTTCGCTCGCTACCACACGGAACTCATACACGCCCGGCGCCTCCGGGGTAAAACGGAACGCCCAATAAGGACGCCCCACCGGCGCATTGATTTCCGCGGTGAAATGCCGCCGCCGCGAATAATCGATGGTATAAAAAGCGGGAAAACGGCGCATCTGTCCGTCCGGCATCCGCACCTCATAGTCAACCGTAATTTCATCCGGATCGAACGGATTGAAAAACTCTTTCGTCAGCCGGAATGTACTTTGCATGACGTCGTTGCACGGCGTCGACTCCGGCAGGTCCCAGTGCTGAATCGCCAGAACCGGTTCCGGCCGGACGCCTTCCGGCTTCGGTTCGCGGCACAGCAGGGTATATTCGCCGCCCGCCCCGTAAATCGACAGTCCGGCAGTCAGGCGCGCCGCCGCGAAATATCCGCTCCACGCTCCCTGATGGCCGATCGGCATCAACGGACTGTGCTCGGGAGTAATATTCAGTTCAATGCGCTGCCATTCATCCGGGATGATCCGGAATTCGTTCGGGTCCTGAAACCACCAACCGTCTTTGTCTTTCACAAAGGCGCAACCGCGCAGTTCGCGCACCGTGTCCGAAGTGAATTTTACTTCGAATACCAGTTTTTCCCGATTCCATTCCTCTTTCGTCATCCGAAATTTGGTACGGTCTTTTTTCTGATAAACCAGGGTTCCGCCGTCTGCGCCGCCTTTCAGCGTCACTTCGCCGGATTCGGAAGGGGTCAGACGGACGCGCGCGCCGCCGCTCTCGCCAAACCATGCGGAGCCGAATGCGGCAAACGCCAGGAAAAGCGCTAAAAGTATACTATTTTTCTTCATCATCACAATTTCAAGTAAAATTTCGAAAACAGGGATGCAAAAAACTAATGACAAGGTATAATATATCGGAAGCCTTGAAATGCAACATTAAAACCGGAAATCATGGATAAAAATAAAATCGATGCCCTGACGCGCGAATTCATGGCGCGCATGGAGGATCAATGCGCCTGTGTCACAATCAGCAGACGGCAGACCATTATTTATATTCTGCTGGCGGCAGGATTGCTGTTTTTCCTGAAATACCGCTGGGACTACTTCGTCATGACGGTCACGATCGTGATGGCGTTCTGGTACTTCGGTGCGGCGTTGTTCCGCTGTTCGGCGGCGGCATTGTCGCTGTTCGGGCGAGGTGAAATCCGAATATCGCCGGAGGAGCTCGCGGCCATCGACGAAGACGGGCTGCCGGTCTACACCATTTTCCTGCCGTTGTACAAGGAAGCGAACATTGCCGGCAAAATCGTCCACAATATGTCGCAGCTTGATTATCCGAAACACAAACTCGACATCAAAATCCTGTTGGAAAGCGATGACCTCTCGACACAGGAAGCCGTCCGCCAATGCCCCCTGCCCGATTATTACGAAGTCATTGTCGTGTCGGGCATGATGCCGAAAACCAAGCCACGCGCCTGTAATTACGGACTCGCCCGCGCCAAAGGCGAATTCAGCGTGATCTTCGACGCCGAGGACCGCCCGGAGCCGGACCAGTTGAAAAAGGCTTATTGTGTGTTCCGCCGTTCCGGCTCCAAACTCGCCTGCGTACAGGCCAAACTGAATTATTACAACTCGCGCTACAACTGGCTGACCCGCCTGTTCACGATTGAATACTCGACCACGTTCGACCTGCTGCTGCCGGGGCTCAGCACCATGAAAGTCCCGCTTCCGCTCGGCGGCACGTCCAACCATTTCCGCACGGAACTGCTGAAAAAATGCGGCGGCTGGGACCCGTTCAACGTCACCGAAGACTGCGACCTCGGCATCCGCCTCTACACCGACGGCTTCACCACCTGCGTGCTGGATTCGACCACCTGGGAGGAAGCCAATTCACAGCTCTGGAACTGGGTCCGCCAGCGCTCCCGCTGGGTCAAGGGGTTCCTGCAAACCCACTTGGTGCATGTGCGCCATCCACTGGACACCTGGCGAAGACTGGGGCTTCGCGGTTACATCGGATTTTACCTGAGCGTGGGAGCATCGTCGTTCATGATGCTGGCCAATGTGTTTTTCTGGGCGGCGGGACTGCTCTACTTCGGGCTTTTGTGGCATGCGCTGGCGCATGGAAACACCTTAAGCGAAATGATCATCGGACCGCACAATTTCAACGGATATACCGGACTGAACCTCCTTGGCTTCCGCATACAGGCCTGGCCGCTGTTTTACTGGGGGCCGACGGAGGGCGCGGTATGGGCGTGGCTGTCGATCGTGCTGTTCGCCATCAGCATGGTATTGCTGGCGGCCAACTTTCTGTTTATCGGCATTCACCTGGCGGCTTGCCTCAAACGCCGCTATTACCACCTGCTTCCGATGGTGCTGCTGATGCCGTTTTATTGGCTGTTGATCTCATTTGCCGCCTGGAAAGGTTTCATTCAGCTATTCACCAATCCGTTTTACTGGGAAAAAACCAATCACGGCCTCTGCGCCGACATTTCGGAGGAAAGTCATGAAAAAGACGTTCACTCTCATTGAACTCCTCGTCGTGATCGTGATCATCGCGATTCTCGCCGCCATGTTGCTGCCCGCGCTCAACAGCGCCCGCCACAAGGCCCGCCAGACCGCCTGCATCAACAACCTCAAACAATTCGGGGTATTCATTCAACTCTATCGCGACGACAACAACGACCATTTCGCCCCCTGGGTTTCGCGCCTCTATCCCTCCTACATCACGACCACCGCCATCTACCACTGTCCGTTCGACGGCAATCCGCCGGATACGCCCCCGGTTCAATGGGCCACCCATCCGGACGGCAACACCAGTGAATTCAGCAACGCCTACGACCGCCCCGGCAATCTCGGCTTGTACGGCGGCAACCCGAACCCGGACGTTGAACGCATCAGCTATTTTTATGAATTCTCCGAAGCCCCCTGCAACTGGGCAATCGGCGGTGAACTCGGCACCCGCTCTTGGAACGAAGTCAAGCGCGAAGCCATGACCAACGACATCAATCCTTATACGAACGTAAAATTCGCCGCCAATTTAAGTACCTTCCCCTCCCTTCGCTGCCGCTGGCACGGCACTCCGGCAAACAACTATGCCCCCTACCTCAATCTTTCCGTTCTGGGAAATTGCTTCTGGAGCCTGCTGGAATGGGAACAGGATGCCTGGCCGCTCTGACCGTTTTGTTCAGCGTTCGGAAATCATCCATTGCTCGTTCGACGGTTCAAGCGGTGAGTTCAGGCGGATATAATCCCGGATGCAATCCCGCATCAACGGGTCCGCCGGAAGTTTTTCCAATTTTCGCGCCGAAGCAATTTTCCTCAATACCGGGAAGCGGTTGGAAATCAGCAGATAATTCGCGGCCGCCAATTTGAAAACCGTCTCGTCCGGGACTTGCCGCATTTGCGCGTCATAAATCCCGGTCACCTGTTTTTTCCGGTACGTCACTTTCAATCCCTGAAAAATCGAAGCATAATAGCTGCGATTGTTGGACAGTTGCTCATTGAGAATTTCGCGAAGTTCCGACGCGTTTACAGTCAAGACCGCCACCGTATTTTCATAAGGCATGACCTGAAACAGATCATATTCCCGGATCGCCCCCTTCAGTCCGGTACGAGTGTTTACACTCAGCAACGCGAGATCCGCGCCGGTGCTCCGCCGCATGGCGGAAGCCATCAGCATGCCCACCGGGGCATTCAGCATATTTTCCGGCACCGGCCCGGTAATCAACGATGTCGTGTGCGCCACCACCTGTTCACCAAACTCGCGGGTCTGCCGCAGGTAATCCGTCAATATTTCGGACAGTTCCGGGTCCGGCGCGATATCTTCCGGCACATTCAGCAGCACCGACGACACCCGGTTGACGCGACGTTTTGCCGTATCATATTCCACCGTAACTTTCCCAAGCTCGCGGGCGTGACAACCGACCTGTGCATACCAGGCGCCCCCGATCTTCTCACCGGCCACCGCCTTGTGCGAATGCGCGCCGAGAATCAATGATATTTCCGGGAAACTTTTAACCACGTCAAAAACGGCGAAATCCGCCGCGCGCTGCGGCGCATGCATCGCCAGAACCACCAGATCGGGCTTTGCCGCCCGGATTTCCGGCATGATCCCGGAAATGTCTTCGATAATCCCCCCCGAATACCCCCGGATGTGATCGGCGAACCGGACGTCGTCGTGCATGTTCGGGAGCGTCATGCCGATCACGGCGATTTTCAGCCCGGCCCGCTCGAACATTTTCCAGGACGCCAGTTCTTTTTTTCCGCCCGGGAATACCAGGTTTCCGGCCAGGACCGCGCCCGCAAACTCCGACGTCCTTGTCCTCAATGCGGGAAAACCGAACTCCGTATCATGGTTGCCGATCACCCACACGTCGAATTTCAGCGCGTTCATGGTGCGGATAACCGCCGCGCCCTTGTCGTATGCGCCCTCCAGAGTCCCCTGCAGCGTGTCGCCGCAGTCAATCAACAACATATTGGCGGGATCGTTGAATTCCTGACGGATCAACGGCGCCAGCTTCAGCCAGCCTCCGCCGGAGTTCTGGAAATGCGCGTGGGTATCGGACGTATACAGAATCACCAGTTCGGCGGCGGACAATGCCGATACGCCGAACCATAACAGCAATAAAATCATCAGACGTTTCTTCATGGCCATCCATCCTTATAATTGATCAAGTTCAATGCCGAACATGCCGCCCAGGTCCTCGGAGTCAAGGGTCGTCTCGCCCTGCACGTTCTCGCTCCAGTCGGCCTCCAGCAGTTCCCGGCGGTCCACGCCGCGCAACAGGAAAAAGAGCTCCGGTTTTTCGTCCAGCCGCGCTCCAACGCCGTACAGCACCGCCGCCAGATGTTTGCACAGATCCGCCCAGTCCGGGCAATCGCAGATCAATTTAATTTCGTCTGATGCCGGAAAAAGTCCGGTATCCGGCTCACACAGCACGGCAATGATTTCCGGCGACAGCTTGCCCTGCAATAAATCGATCAGCGACGAAATCCGCCCGGCGCAGGCCTTGCGGATCGCCGTCCAACGCTCCGGCTCCAGTTTATCGATCCGGATATGAACCTGATAGAGTTCGGAACCAAGCACCTGCGCTCGAATTTCGCCTTCACCGATCTTTAAATCCACCACCGCGCCCTGCCGCAGGTAACTGCGCCCGCGCGGCAGGCGGCTCGCGTAATCCTGAAAAGATTCGATATGCCGGTTCCAGGCCTGTCCCCAGAATGTTTTGGCAATGTTTCTGGCCGTGACAGTGACCGGCTCCGGTTCCTCGCCCTTGCGCCGCATGTTCTCCAATTGCTTCGCGGCCTGCCCCTTCCGCTCCGCCGCGCTGACATAGCGCGAATAATCGTCGTCGTAATAATCATCCATATCTGAAAAATCCTGTGCTTCAGATGGAATTTACATCCAGAGCGACGAAATTCAACAGTTCCTCGTCACTCATTTCGGTCAAAAGTTTTTCGGTGCCCTCGCTTAAGAGGTTTTCCGCCAGATCACGCTTACTGTTGATCAGGGTGTCGATTTTTTCTTCGATCGTTCCCTTGCACACAAATTTATGGACCAGTACGTTGCGGTGCTGGCCGATCCGGAACGCGCGGTCGGTTGCCTGATTCTCCACCGCCGGATTCCACCAGCGGTCAAAATGCACCACATGATTTGCGGCGGTCAGGTTCAGCCCGGTCCCCGCGGCTTTCAACGACAGCACAAAATACGGCGCTCCGCCCGGCTCCTGAAACTGCTCTACAAACCGCTGGCGCTGTTTAAGCGGCGTACCGCCGTGAAGAATCAGCCCCGGCCTGCCGAAACACCCCGCCAGATACTCATGCAAGGGCTCGGATAGTTCCCGGAACTGCGTAAAAATCAACATTTTCTCCTGTTTCGCCGCGATTTCCGAAGCGATTTCGCCGAGCCTGTTGAATTTGCCGCCCAGCGCCGGGTCATAATCGCCGTTGCCGCTGAACTGCGCCGGATGGTTGCAGATCTGTTTAAACGCCATCAGATATTTCAAGACCAGCCCCTTGCGCTGAATATCCTCGGCTTCTTTCAATTCCAGCGCCAAACTCTGGACCGCACGCTGATACAGCATGACCTGCGGCTTGACCAGCGCGCAATACGCGGTCAACTCCGTTTTGTCGGGCAGGTCCTGGATGATCCGCCGGTCGGTTTTCAGGCGGCGCAGGATGAATGGACGGGTCAACTGCCTGAGCGGGGTATAGTCCGTTACCCCTTCCGGGTTCTTCAGCCCTTTGACGAATTCGCCGTATTGCGCCAGATTGCCCAGCAAACCCGGCTGGATAAAGTCAAAAATACTCCAGAGGTCCGTCAGGCCGTTTTCAATCGGCGTCCCGGTCAGGGCAAGCCGGCGCAGGCTTTTCAACGCCCTCACCGCACGGCTCTGCTGCGAAGCGGGATTCTTCAACGCCTGGGCTTCGTCGGCCACCACGGCGGTCCAATGGAGTTCTTTCAACCGCGGCACGGTTTTTAACATCCCGTATGTGGTGGCGACGAGATCGGCACGGGCGCAAAGCATCTCAGGATCATCCTTTAACAACTCTTTTTCCTCCGGCGCCAGCGCCATTGGATGCAGAATCCGGAAGCGCAGTTCCGGCGTAAATTTCGCGGCTTCATTCTGCCAGTTTTTCAATAACGACGCGGGGAGCACCAGCAGTATCGGTGCGCGTTCCGTATCGCCGCGTTTTTTCCACAATGCCGCCAGCGTCAACAGTTGCAGGGTTTTCCCCAGTCCCATGTCATCCGCCAGGCATCCCCCCATCCCGAGCTCCGTCACCCGCCACAGATACTTCACGCCGTCCAACTGGTAGGGTCTTAATATCGATCCGAGCCGTTCCGGGAGCGGCGGCAAGGGGATGCTTCCGGGCGAGGAGAGTTCGTCCAGCATCTGTTTCAGCCTGCCGCCGGGCTGGACATGGCAATAATTGCGGTAGAGCTCCGGCATATGCGCGAAACTTGCCTGTTTCTGAATACCGGACAGCATCCGCAGCGAATCCATAAACGAAAAACCGGACATCATGGCGTCCTCGGCCCTGCCCCATACCTCCATCAATTGCGAAATCTTCCCGGAATCCGCCTCGACCCACTCGCCTTTCAATTTGACCAGACCGTCATGGGAATTCAAAATCGCCTGTATTTCCTCGTCGCTCAACGGTTTGCCGTCCACGGTAAAAACGGCGGCGCAACGCATCATCGCGCCGATGCCGACCTTGCCCCCCTCCTCCGCATCGATGGTAATCGAGAGCTTCGCCTTCGACGGTTTCGAGTTCTTCCAGATATTGGCGATCCGTACCAGAACCCCGGCTTCTTCGAAAACCGGGATATCCTGAAGAAATCGGTATGCCTCCCGCACCGACCATGCCTGCGGCGCGTAAATCGTTTTTCCGTCCAGCAGTCCTTTCAGAAATTCACTGCCCTCCGCCGCCTGTTGAATCGGCTTCAACACCGACAGCAAAGCGTTACGGTCCGCGGCATAAGCTTTCAGCGCCTCGCCCAGCGGCAGGTGCTTCGGGCGATCCGACGCCGACAGTTTATGAATAAATGTCGCCAGAAACGCAAACGGACGCTCGCCGCTCCGGTCCTGTTTGTTTTCCGCCAGATGGAAACTGACTTTGCCCACCTGAGCCCAGGCGGGATTCAAAGCCCGCACCCATTCCGTCCGGGTGCCGCCGAAGGAGTTCAGTTCCGTCACGATTTCGCTGAGCAATTCCCGGCGAACTTGAGTCAACAGTTCCGCCGAAAGGTATTCGCCACCCGGCATCGGCGGCGCCGACAGCACGCGGAATGTCCAATCAACGCCTGTCGCTTCCAATGATTCCAAGGATTCACTTTCCGGGCAATGACATATCGCACCAATCAGTTCACGCCCGAAGTCGATGAAATACCGGAATACCGCCGGCATGGCGGCAGCGTGTTCGCGCAGCAGCGCCAGCAGCCCCCGCCCTGTCCCGGCGGTAAACGCTTCCCGCAGGCCGGTGCTCAATTCGACCGCTTCCTCTCGGGACGATTCAAAAACAAACAACCGCCCGTCCGGGCTGATTCCCAATTCGTATTTCATCCTGGCACAATGCTCAAATTCAAATATTCATAACTCAAAGACCATATTGCTGAATATATCGTGAAATCACTGAATATTCAACTTCCGTCATTCGCCTTCCAGAAAAAGAATGACAAAAAAATAATTTGCGTAAATTTGCGTAAATCGTTTTTTGCGCTATATTATCCAGATCATCACAATCAAGGAAATGACGGCAAATGTGTGGAATAACAGGATACATCGGACGCCGGGAAGTCCCGGTCACTCTGCTCGAAGGTTTGAAACGTCTGGAATACCGCGGCTATGACTCCGCCGGGCTGGCGCTGCTGAACAACTCGGAAATCATCGCCATCAAGAATATCGGCAAGGTCGCCAATCTCGAAAAAAAGACCGCCGAACAGGTCGGTCTGAACCTTAAAAACGGCATCGGCATCGCCCACACCCGCTGGGCCACTCACGGCTACCCGAGCGTGGCCAACGCCCATCCCCACCTCGACGGCGGCAGGCGTTTCGCCATCGTCCACAACGGCATCATCGAAAACTATCAGGTTCTGAAAAAGCATCTGGAGGAACAGGGCGTCCACTTCGAATCCGAAACCGACAGCGAAGTCCTGAGCCACCTGATCGCCCGCCACTACCGCGGCAGTCTGTTCGACGCCGTAGCCGACGCGCTGAAAAAGGTCAAAGGCACCTACGCCCTCGCCGTCATCAGCAAAGACCATCCGGACACCATGATCGTGGCCCGTTGCGGCAGTCCGCTGCTGATCGGCGTGGGCGATCACGAAATGTTCATCGCCAGCGACGCCGCCGCGATTGCCGGTTTCACCCGGCAGGTGATCTACCTGAACGACCACGATCTCGCGCTGGTCACCGCCGTCAAAGCCGACATTCGCAGCCTGGACAACGCCGCCGTCAGCCGCGATATTTCCAACATCGACTGGGAACCGGAGGCCGCCGAAAAAGGCGGCTTCGACCATTTCATGCTCAAGGAAATCTGCGAACAACCGGAAGCGCTTGCCAACGCCATTCGCGGCCGCCTCGACGTCCGCGCCGCCAACACCCGGTTGAACGGCTTGAATCTGTCGCCGTACGAACTCGCCCGGATTCAACGAATCGTCATCGCCGCCTGCGGCACCAGTATGCACGCGGGCATGGTCGGGCGTTATTATTTCGAAGACCTCGCCGCCCTTCCCGTGGACGTGGAACAGGCCGCCGAATTCCGTTACCGCAACCCGATCATCCATCCGGAAACATTGGTCATACCAATCAGTCAATCCGGGGAAACCGCCGACACACTGGCGGCGGTCCGCGAAGCCGCCAACAAAGGCGCCATCGTCACCGCCGTCTGCAATGTGGTGGGCTCGACCATCGCCCGTGAATCCGGGCGCTGCATTTATCTGCATGCGGGGCCGGAAATCGGCGTAGCCTCGACCAAAGCGTTTACCTGCCAGGTGTCGGTGCTGCTGATGCTGGCGATACACCTCGGGCGGAACCGGCGGCTCTCCTGTCAGGCGGCGCTTGAACTAATCGCCGAAATTGAGAATATCCCCCGTCTGGTCGCGGAAGTCCTCGAATCCCGCGAACACATTGCCGCCATCGCCCGGAAATATGCGCAGGCCGAAAATTTCTTTTATATCGGGCGCGGCTACCTCTATCCGGCGGCGCTCGAGGGGGCTCTTAAACTCAAGGAAATCAGCTACATCCATGCCGAAGGCTATCATGCCGCCGAGCTCAAACACGGTCCGATCGCCCTGCTCGAAGAGCGGGTTCCGGTCCTCGCCCTGGCCAATGACCTGCCGGGCAAGGACAAGATGCTCGGCAATATTCAGGAATGCCGCGCCCGCCGTTCACCGGTCATCGCCACCGTGACGGACGGCGACGCCGACGTCAGCGGAATGGTGGATGATGTCATCCGGATTCCGCGCTGTTCGCAATACGTCGCTCCGATCCTGACGGTGGCGGCCCTGCAGTTGTTCGCCTATTATATCGCCCGTGAACGCGGCTGCGAGATCGACCAGCCGCGCAATCTCGCCAAAAGCGTGACCGTGGAATAACTTCAGTTTGCTTTCAGCAACGGTTCAAGGTGCGGCTGCATGGCTTCCGCCCAGCGCTGATAGCCTTTTCCCGACAGATGGAGATAGTCGCGCAGGATTTCCTTGGAAATACTGCCGTCTTTCTCCAGAAAGACCGCGCCGATGTCAGCGAAAAAGACTTGTTTGCCGTCATGCAGTCCCGCGATAATGGCATTGGTGTCTTTGACCTTCTGACGGACCGGATTTTCCGGTTTCTGCCAACAGGGAAAGATGCCCAACAGCAGGATTTTCATATCCGGGTGGTCCGCCCGCAGGCGTTGCACAATCGCGGTGATTCCGGCGGCGGTGTTCTCCGGCGTCGAGCCCTGCAACAGATTATTGATCCCGATCAGGAACACGCAGACACGGGGATTGAAGCCCTCCATGTTCCGGCCTTCGGTCAGGCGCCACAGGATATTTTCCGTCTTGTCGCCGCTGATGCCGTAATTGCAGGCGTTCAATGGTTTGTAATATTTATCCCAGACATTGCTGCCGCCCTCGAAGCCGGACTGCGTGCGCCACATCATCGTGATCGAATCGCCCAGGAAGACCAGTCCGGTATTGCGCGATTCCCGCTGGAGCATGTTTTTGAAATAATTCGGCCACCAGTCGCCGCGCGGAACCGGTTTGCATTCCGTCGGCAATTCCCCGGCGACACTGATCATCGATACCGCCATCATCAATAAAAGAATCCACTTTTTCATCGTTCAACCATCACTTAAAACTGTCGAGGCCGGCCCCGGCAGTCTGTTTTTTCATTTTTTCCAACTTCTCCATAGACGCTCCGGCAGCAGGGTCTTTCCGCTCGACCGCGGCCTTGTATTCCGCCCGGATGAACGCCAGTTCCTTTTCCATGGCGCCCACATCGGTTCCCCGGCTTTTCATGCCCTGCAGGGTGGCGGCGACCTCGTCGGCGGCTTTATCGAACGCATCGCTGTCGGGCGTCGGGTTCCAATCAATCCCGCGCAGGAAAGTCGAAATATGGTCCGCGTCTTCGTTCAGGAAACGGGGCATGACGTCGCTGAGCGGCTTTTCCAAAAAATAGCTGAGGGCGAAATGAAATTCCGACACGCCTTTTTTCGGGAACAAATGGGTCGAAACACTCGCTCCGGCCTTGGGAAATACGATTTTTTCGAACTCATCCGGGTTGAACACGATCATATTGCCGAAGTCCTCGTGGACAAACTTGCTGAACAGGATAATGCCGGGCGAAACCGGTTTGAATTCCGCCGGTGCCGAGCTCAGATTATACTGATTTTCGCGGGTGGCGGCCCAGCGTTCGCGCTCTTTCGATTCGTTCGAATTCCCGGGATAGGCGTTCAGGTTGATGCGCCACGGCGTGAAGCTTGAACTCTCGAAATTTGCCCGGACAAAAACCCAGTTCGGATGCGATTTGAACTGAAACAGCCGGATATTCAAGGCTCCCGCCGCCCGATCGTCATCAAGCCGGGTCGTGATATCCAGCATGGTCCGGTCCGGGAACCGGGTCAGGGTCACATTTTCCGGCCAGTACTGGGCGACCGCGTTATTATAGCGCTGGTTCTTCCAGTAAAAAATCTCGATAAAGTTCCAGATGCTCCATCCGCCGTTGGACCGGACCGGACGCCCGAACTCCAACCCGAAAAAGAATTCGCCCCACTTGCCGGTCCTAAGCGCTTTCTTGTCTTTCTCGGACTTGGTCAGGTAGATCAGACGGGCGGTATCCAGTTGGATCGAACGGTCGTTTTCACGAATCTGTACGCCGTCCAGCGCGTATTCCTTTTCCTGATTCTTGATGTGCGGTTCGGCGGCGGACAAAACGGCACAGCCGGCCAACAGAGTAACAATACACCATATTCTTTTCATAATGCCTCCTGTTTATTGTATAACGTTCAGTTGAAGTTCGGTTTCCAGCCCGGTGGCGACATCCATGACGATAACCGTCCATGCGCCGGGCATGTCGTTGTAAGCCAGCGGAATCGGGACAGCGCCGCCCGCAACGGGCGACTTGACCACCTGATTGCGGTTGAATTGCTCCGCCTTGTCCGCGTCGAACACCCGGACATAATAGACCCGTCCCGCCGGAAGTTTCGACAGATCCAGCATGGCGGCAGTTCCAAGCTTCGCCTGCCCGGCAGTCAGCGTCACGGCCGGAGGCGTCTGCTTCTCCGGGAACAACGCATACAGACGGTACGGACTGTCCGCAAAATTCATTTTCAGCACGTTGGCGCGGCCGACCAAGCCCTGATAACACTCATAAATATAACGGTCGCCGGGCAACTGAACATTCAGCACGGTTCCAACTTTATCGTTCGGCACCAGTGCGCCGATCAGTTCGAACCCGTTGCCGGAGCGAATACGCACCACGGTCGAGCGGTCACTGTCCGCCACCTTATATTCCGGCGTAAACCCGGCCCCGCGAAGCAGGGAATCCAGGAATCCGGCGAGCGGCGTGGACGGATCGGCGGTGTTTTCCGCGGCAGATAAACCGAAGTTCAGCAGTACGGCGGTCCCTTTGCCGTAACGCTTCACTTTCATGAATTCAGACTCGGAGGCGGTCAGCCCTTTGCTTGCCTGAAATTTCACGGTTTGCGCCCCCAGCCTGGCGTCAACCTTGACCGGAAGCAGTTTCGGCGCGGTTATGTCTTTGAATACGATATTGCCGAAAATCTCGCGTAAAGGATTGGCGTCCTGCGGGCGCAGATAGCCGTTCAGGATGGCCGGATTCATGTCGGCGATCACCGTGCCGCCCTTCTTCACAAAATCCAGAATGGCGGCCGTTTCTTTTTCGTTCAACGCGGAAGCACCGCACAAGAACAGGACCTTCCCCTGGCTCAACCGGTCCAGCGTGCGCCCGGAAACAAATTCAAACCCGATGCCGCGCTGATAAAAATAACGGATCAGCGGATTCAAACTGTCATTCGGGTTCGGACAGCGTTCATCCAGCAGACGCGCCGAGGCGGACGGATGGCTCCAATATACCAGGATATCCGAATTTTTGATCGGCGTATCAATCAGCAGGTCCGCCATGCCGCCGCGCAGTTTATCCAGGTACGGCATATAATTTTTCAGGTATTGCGCCGGTGAATAATCCACGGCGAAACCGGTACTGGGATCAATCACATTGGTCGAATACCAGGCGCTGCCGTTCACGGTGCCTTTCAGCGTATCGCCGAGTATAGCCAACGGATACTGGTTGCGCCCGCCGTGCGAGCTCATGTAACCGCCCCACCAGAGCATACGGATGCGGTCACCGCCGAAACTGCGCAGGACTTCGTCCTCCACCGGATCAGAATACGGCCCCCAAAACTCCAAACCGTCAATTGTTTCTTCCAGGTCACCGGGGACAGAGCCTTCGGCACCAACTTTCGCCCGCGGATCATGCTTCTTGATTTCGGCGGAGAGGAAGCGGTGCAGATCGGCGTACATTTTCTCGGAATACTGCCGGTGGTCGAACCAGGCGGCGAAATTTCCGGCTTCACGCGCGGCCTGCAATGAAAGGTGCGGGACTTCGTCGAAGCTTTTGTAAGCGCTGCGCCATTCACGGTTCAAGGCGTCAATGGAGCCGTATTTGCTCTTGACGAATTCACGAAAATACTGTTCGTCCGACGGTCCGTAAGCCCCTTCGGCACTGAAAAAGTTCTCATCGCCCAGATTGTAAATGACCGGGCTGTATTTCGGCAGGTTTTTGATACGGTGCGCGACCCCTTCCGCCCAGAGTTTCTGTACTTCCGGACGGTAAAAATTCTGGTCTCCACCGAGTTTCTTCGGTTCATCTTTCAACGCCGGCGGCAGGAAGAACCAGGAATACTGTTCGATCGAACCCGTATCCGATTTCTTCAGCCCGACCCGGACCAGATAAGGCACGAAACGCTGATTCAGCAACGCCGTCACCCGGGCATTCGCCCCCTCGGCGGAAGGATGCGACAGCCCCAGATTCCAGCCGAACCGGTCCACCAGTTGCGGCGCGTACAGCGCCCCGGTGCTTTCCGGCAGGATATCCCATCCCATCTGCAAATACCCGCCAATCCGGTAATCCGGAAAGAACACCGTCTGCTCCGCCCAGGCGATTTCCGACGGACCCGCCAGCAGCTTGATCCGGACATAACCCGCCAACGTCGGCAGATGATATCCGCCGATCTTCCAATCCAGCTTCCGTTCACCGGCGGGGAGCTGTACCGTGTTGCGGAACCAAATACGGTTATAAGGCGAATCCAGCAGTTCGACCACCGCCGTCAAAGGTCCCGGATAACTTTTTTCGAGTTCCAGAGAGCCACTGAAATTCTGCCGATCATCCACCACTTCGGGAGCGGAAAGAACCAGTTTGCCCACCGGCGAAGCAACCCGGAACGTATACCAGCCGAACGCCGCATTTTTTCCATCTTTTTCCAACAGGATGTCGCAATAATAGGACCCGGCGGGAAGCGCCGGAAGCGTCAATTTGCCGTCGCGGATTTCAACCTCGGCAAGAACCCGGTTGTCAACGTTGCGGATACGCGCCGTTGCCTTGGCATCATCGTCCACCCGGACCGGAAACGAAGCGCTTCCATATTCGACGGACGGGGCGGACCGGAGTTCTTCTCCGACATATGCCGCCGGAGCGTCGCCTTTGGCTGTCCACCAGGCACAACGGGCCACAAACGCCATCATACTTTCGTATTCCGCCTGCCATGAATGCGAGTAAGGAAGATAAGGCGTAAGGCTCAACCCCGGCGACTGCCGGGTTTCATAACCGATGGTGCCCACGCGCCCCTTGCCCATCTGCCAGGCGTTGAATATTTTCTCCGGGGCGGTTCTGGTCCCCGGCAGGTTCCGCGCCGGAAATTCCCGGATAAAATCGATGTTCGACACCGGGTTTTCATAGACTTTCCGATATGGCAGGCGCGCTACCCGGATCGGGTTGACCATCAACAGACCGCAACCGTTGACGACTTTCATCAAAATCTGATACTGCGCTTCATCCGGCAGGGCGGTGAGCGAAAAATTGCCAAGTACGATCAGGTCATAATCTTTTTTCAGTTTTTCCAGTAATTCCTGTTTCTTCTCGTACACACTGGTTCCGGCAATCGCCGCATCGTACATGTTTTCCACCGCCGCCACGTGCTGATTGTACGTGATATAGGGCGTATATTCCATCGGCATGCGCTGTACTAACTCCGCCACTTCACGGGCGCCCTGCCGGGGAACAATGAAAAGGACGTTGAGTTTTTCACCGTTCAGCGGGCCGCCCCAGTTCAGGTACGGCGTCTGGTATTCCTGCTTGATATCATGCAGATACGCGCCGTCGTGCCTGGCGAACGCGCCAGGGGCTATCACCCCGCACAGTAATAATAGAATGATTATTTTTTTACACATAAAAACTCCTGTATGATTATAATTCAATTTCAAATTACAGCCCGACAACGGTAAAGGACGCCGAATTTTCATTGTACGGCTTGCTTCCACGCCAGAAATACGTATTCGCCATCGCCGAATCCCCCGGCGGGTCTCCCGGATAAGATTCCCGGCAGGGAAGTTCAAGGCGTTTCAACGCATTGACGTGTCCGTCAAAATACCCGACATTGCAAGTTCCGTCGTGAACGAAATTCGGGCGGTCCCGGTTGGTTTCGATTGGCGTTCTATTTTGAGACGTCATGCCATGTCCATAATTCTCAATCACCATCGCGCCACGGCTGGGTGCCTTGATCTGCGAAAGTTTACGGCCACGCGGCACATGCGCCCAACTGCCGGGCGTATCAGGAACCCACCCGGAAATACCAACACTACTCCCTCCGTAAGTGCTTTTGACCCACGACAATCCGGCACTGATGTACTCCTGGTTGATGATCGGCCCGGAAACCGGACAACGAAACAACTCGGACGGCCCGATGGAAACGCTTCTATTAAAATACTGCCCGTACAAATAAGATTGGTAGTGCCACTCCTGCGGATCAGCATGCAGGTAAGAATAGTACGGCGACGGCAGACGCTCCTCATAATCTTCCGCGTAATAGAGAAAATAGCTGCCGACCTGTTTCACATTGGCGCTGCATTTGGCTTTCAGCGCCTGATTTCTGGCTTTGTTCAATGCCGGCAACAACATCGCCGCCAGAATTGCGATGATCGCGATTACCACCAAGAGCTCTATGAGTGTAAATTTTTTTGTTCCGATCATACGTGATTCCTCGGTTTTATTAATTGAACTGTGTTTTCAACTTCCATTGCCATTTCATATCATCCAGTCGATTGCGAATCCCGGAAACAGCACGGTATGCGCTTCCCGTTCCGTTGTCCGACAGCAGCTTCCGGTATTCCTCTTTTACGTTCATGAATGCGTCGCGGGCATCTTGAACCAGAGGATTCTCCGTATATTTTTCCAGTTCCCCGATCAATTGTTCGACCCGATGGCATTCCTCCCGGTAAATTCCGGCGACCGGCAGGATCCGCGTCCCCTGCCCCAGGTCGAAAACCATTTTTTCACCCATGCTCAAACTCCACGGCGGGACAATCCGGCTCCCGAGCAATGCGGCAATTTGTTCAAGCGGTGCGTCCTTGCCTTCTCCGGCGAAATAGAGATAGCCGAAATTGCCGGTGGCATTGTAGTTCCCGCCGGGCGAAGACGTCACACCGCAAAACTTATTGCCGATAAACGAATAACGGGTATGGCAGAACATCCATAAATCCCCGGCTGCCGCGCTGCGCCCTAAGTCCTCCCAGGGAAAAAACGCTTCAATGATCCAACGGTCGGCTTCGATCGAGGTCGCGACATGCCAGCCGTTGCCGTTCCACTCCGGCAGGGAAACGGCATTGTCGATCCGCCGCATGTCACCGGAAGTCCCCAGAGCGTTGACCGTAAATTTGGTGAAGCCGATGCTGTCCGCGGCCGGATCGAAATAAAGTTCGGCGCAATCGTCGGTCCACAGCTCCGGGTTGTCCCGGTCGGTGATGTTTTTGCGAAGTTCCCCGATCCTGTTTTCGTAGTTGATGACGGCCAGATAAAGCCCACGGGCGTCATAAACCATCCGGAATTCCGTCTTTAATGCTCCGGGGCCGGGATTCGGCTTGAAATACTCATAATAAGCGGAATGCCGGTTGGCGGTCCGCCAGCATTCCTCGTCCAGTTTGCCGTCAATCACCGGAGCGGCGGCAGTCGGGCGGATTTCATAGAACGAAAGCTCCCGCGTTTGCGCCGCCGCCGTGATTCCCGATACGGAAATCAGCAAACAACAAAAATATTGAACCCCTTTCCTCATGTCAACTCCTTGCCGCTATGATCATACACATTTCCCTTATATTTGCGTTCAAAAGGCAGAAAATCATCTTTCAGGAGTTCCGTCACGGCATCAACGCCCATCTGTTTCAACGGAAATTCGGAATAACATGCGGATTCCGGCAAAATTCCGGTGCTGTGCTGGTGATGGTCAAAACAGGCGCATTTGATACCTGTCGAATTCAGCAGGGTATATTGAAATAAATTGGTATCATCCACCAGCAAACCGTCGAACGATTTTTTATTCCGGGCTTCAGTATATACTTTTTTCATGGCTTTCAAGGGCGCGTTCATCGGCGGCAGTTCGAAGGAGTGTTCCGAGGGCTGGAGCCCGTTTTCCCGGAACGCGGCGAAAACACCTTCCACTCTCGGCTGTTTCTGTTCCATCAGGTAATGCGAGAACAACACCGGGTTCCGGCACCCGTTCCGGAACAACGCTTTGGTCAGGCGGTAAGCGATATCGTGCTGGTCTTTTTCGAACGACACCCAGTGCGAGAGTTCTTCCACGTGAGCGTATTTCTGAAACGTTCCGTCGTGAACAAATACCACCCGGCACCCGGATTTCCGGAGAAATGGAAAAATCGGAGAAAACCAGAACCCGACCACCACCAGCCGGCTTTCCTCATTGACATTCAGGAGCTTGCTCCAGTCAATGTCGTCGGGATCGTTGGTCGGCGACAGCGCCAGCGTTTCCACCTGGCAGTCCATCCGGTGCGTCGCCTCCATCAAACCGCCCAGGATATCGGTCAGGAACCAGGAATGATGCAGGCTGGCCGGGCACGGCAGCAGAAATGTGATTTTCGGCATTTCCCGGCCGTGGCTGATGTATGTGCCCTTGCCGCGCACCCGCCGGACCAGCGCTTCTTCCTCAAGCCGCGCCAACGCCGAGCGCAAAGTATCCCGTGAAACGCCGTATTGCTCCGCCAGCTCGGTTTCCCGCTGCAATTGGGTCCCCGGCAGAAGACGGCGGCTTAATATCGCCTGCCGCAATTCGAGATACAGTTTATTGCTTTTTTTAGGCTTTCTCATCTCTTAATCATACCTGTGATAGTATCAGATATGATTATTATATCTGCAAAACCCGTTTTTGTCAATATGGCGGAGCCTTTTTTCTTGACAATTATTTTCCGGTTCAAGATTGCTCAGGCGGTAGGCCTCGCGGTCCGTTCCCGGTATTGGGCGGGCGTTTCTCCGCAACAGCGGCGAAATACCCGGTGAAAGTAGGCGCTGTCGTTGAACCCGCACCGGGAAGCAATCATCTCCAGGTTGAACGCGGAATATTGCAGCATCTGTTGCGCGGCACTGATCCGTTTGCGGTTCAGGAGGGTGACGAAACTCTCGCCGAACGTTCTTTTGACCAGTTCCGAGGTTCGCGCGGGCGTCAGCCCGATGAACTCCGCCAGCTCTGGCAGACCCGACTGACGGTTCCCATAATGGCGGTCGATAAATTGCTCAATCAATTCCCGCCGGGTACCGCCCCCCTCCCGCGGATGGCTGACACATGCCGCCAATTGCTCCGCCAGCAGCACCCCCAACGCCGTCAGGTCGCCTTGCCGTTCCGGAAGCAGCACCGGCGGCAACTTGAGCACCGGATTGTCATCCTGGATATTGGCGTGAAAGGCCTTCGGCATGGACGAACCCTCGCATTTGAACGGCCCGGCAAACAGAATCCCGCCAAGCCTCCCGTCCGGCATGACCGGAAAGATCGCTTCCAGATAACCATACGGACAATACTTGTAAAACGGCTCCGGCGAATTCCCCGCCTCTTTCTGAATGCTGTAATGGTCAAACGCCACGCAGACCCGTTCCGCTTTCGGATGCCGTTTCTTCAATTCAGTGCAGAAAGGGTTCAAATGAAACCGCGGCAATGGCACGCCGACGAATCGCCCCACATAATCATGCAGGCACAACCGGCAATTGAACAGGCGTTCAAATGCCTTGGCGGCCGCTTCAAATGTCTTGAAATCGTTCATGTGTTTCTCCTTGGTGATAAAAATACAGCAAAACAGCAAAAAAATCCATATCTTTTCCAAAGAAAATCCTGTATATTATATAGTAAGTGGTCCGATAACAGCAAAATTATGGAGATGCGTTTTATGGAAACACTCAATTACAGGTATGACAAAGCGGTTCCGGTCGTTGCGAAAGCTGACATAACGGTTGTCGGGGGCGGCCCCGGCGGAATCTGCGCCGCGGTGATGGCGGCCCGGCAGGGAGCGGACGTGCTCCTGGTCGAACGCTACGGCGCGCTCGGCGGAATGGCTTCTTTCGGTGAAGTATCGCCGTTCATGAGCAATCACTTTAACGGCGTCACGCTGGACAAGCCGCTTTACGGCGAATGGGTCCGCAAAATGTGGCAGTACCTTCCGGTGGAACAGCGCGGCGAAGAATTCAACGACAAGATCGCGGACCCGCTTCAGCGCCAGATTTCCAAGGACCTCGCCATTCTCGGAGCCGAAGACCTCTGCCTTGAAGCCGGCGTCCGCCTGCTGTTCCATCATAATCTGGTGGACGTGATCATGGAAGACGGCAAAATCACCGCCGCGGTCTTCGCCTCCAAATCCGGGCTGGTCGCTGTCAAAGGCAAGATTTTCATCGACGGCACCGGCGACGGCGACCTCGCCAGCCTCTCGGGCTGCGAATGTGAATTCGGCAACGAAGACGGCTACTGCCAGCCGATGACCCTCTGTTTCAAACTGGCGGACGTCGATACCGCCAGAATGCCGGACCGTCCGGGGATCAACGCCTTGTACGACCAGGCGAAAGCCAACGGCGAAATCGACTGCATCCGTGAAAACGTACTCTGGTTCCTGACCCATGAGAAAGATGTCATCCACTTCAACACTACCCGCGTGGTCAAGAAGAGCGGCGTCAACGGCGTCGAATTGTCCGAAGCTGAAATCGACGCGCGCCGCCAGGTTCGCGAATACCTGACGTTCCTGCGCAAACATGTGCCCGGCTTCGAAAAAGCCCGAATCCACTCCATCGCCCACCACATCGGCATCCGGGAATCGCGCCGGGTCGTCGGGCTGATCATGCAGACGGTCGAGGACTTCACCGAAGCCCGCCGCTATCCGGACGGCATCGGCAAGGTGCGTTATCCGATCGACATCCACAACCCGTCCGGCACCGGCACCATCATCAAAGCCATGCCAGAAGACAAGTGGTATGAAATCAGCTACCGCGCCATCGTACCGAAGAACAGCCGGAACCTCCTGATGGGCTGCCGCGCCATCTCCATGGACCATGCGCTCCACAGCAGCGCCCGGGTCATGCCGCCGGTATGCAGCATCGGACAGGCCGCCGGAATGGCCGCCGCCATGGCGGTGAAATCCGGCATCACTCCCGCGGAAGTGAACGGAGTTGAACTCCGCGCCCGCCTGGCAGCCGCCGGAGCGGACCTCTGAACCGGATAAAACCGTTTCACACAATAAAGCGGCGGGCGACAGTTTATTACACTGTCGCCCGCCGCTTTTTTATAAAGATTTTTCAAACCGGCCAGCGCTCTCCAGAACCGCCAACCGGTATTGCTTACATCTTATGCTGCTTGCTGTTCGCTTCGACCCGCAGACGCAACGACTGCAGACGGATGAAACCGGTGGCGTCCTGCTGGTTGTAGACTTCTTCCGCTTCGAAAGAGGCGATGTCATGATCATACAGCGTGTATTCCGAACGGCGTCCGTTGACATGGCAGGCGCCCTTGAACAATTTGACGCGAACGTCACCGGAGACAAACTCCTGGCTCTTGTCGATGGCCGCCTGAAGCATTTCGCGTTCGGGGGCAAACCAGAAGCCGTTGTAGACCATCCGGGCGTAATCCGGGATGAAACTGTCGCGCAGGTGCATGACTTCCTTGTCCATGGTAATGCTTTCCAGCGCACGGTGCGCCGCATGCAGAATCGTGCCTCCGGGGGTTTCGTAGATGCCGCGCGACTTCATGCCGACGAAACGGTTTTCCACGATATCAATGCGTCCGACGGCATGACGGCCGCCAATGGCGTTCAGCTTGCGCATCAGGGCGGCGGGAGAAAGCTGTTCGCCGTTCACCGCCACCGGAGTTCCTTTTTCGAAGGTGATGACGACTTCTTCCGGTTCATCCGCCGCGTCTTTCAGCGCGCAGGTCATAACCGCAAGGTCTTCCGGGGCGGCTGCCCACGGGTCTTCCAGAATGCCGCCTTCGAAACTGATGTGCAGCAGGTTGCGGTCCATGCTGTAGGGTTTGGCGGTTGTGGAGCTGATCGGAATGTTGTGGTCATGGGCGTATTTGATCATTTCGCTGCGGGAACGGAACGTCCATTTCGGATCGCGCCAGGCGGCGATGATCTTGATTCCGGGCTGCATCGCGTATGCGGTCATTTCAAAACGCACCTGGTCGTTGCCTTTGCCGGTCGCACCGTGGCAGATGGCGTCGGCGCCTTCGGCGCGGGCGATTTCCACCAGGCGTTTGCCGATCAGCGGACGGGCGATCGAGGTGCCGAGCAGGTAGGTGCCTTCATAAATGGCATTGGCCTTCATGATCGGAAAGATGAAATCGCGGGCGAATTCTTCCGTCAGGTCTTCGATATAGCATTTGGAAGCCCCGGTCTTGATGGCCTTTTCTTCCAGCCCGACCGTTTCCTCCTCCTGGCCGACATCGGCGCAGAAACAGATGACTTCAGCGTTATACGTTTCTTTGACCCACTTGACGATCACCGAGGTGTCAAGGCCGCCGGAATAAGCAACTACAACTTTCACGATTATGGCTCCTTTCGCAATTAATCTGTTGAAATATGTTTATAATATACAACCCGGATCAATAAATACAATGCTGGTTTGCAGGAAATAAATTCCGTCCTTATACGAAAAATCCCGGATTGCTCCGGGATTTCATGCATTCTCAGATCACATAGGTTTTCAACGGCGGGAAACCGTTGAACGCCACCGCGCTGTAACTGCTGGTGTAGGCTCCCGTCGAAAGCCAGTAAATGCGGTCGCCCGCGGCCAGGTTCAACGGCAGTTCATACTGATAATCCTCGTAAAGCGTATCGACGCTGTCGCAGGTCGGACCGGCCAGGATGCATTTTTCCGCCAGTCCCTGCTTTACGGTATAAAGCGGATATTTGATCGACTCGTTCAAGGTCTCCATCAGGCCGTTGAATTTACCGGTGTCCACATAAACCCAGCGTTCCAGAGCGGTGCGGGATTTGCGGGCGATCAGCACCACCTCGGTCACCAGCACGCCGGAATCCGCCACCAGGGAACGCCCCGGCTCGGTAATGATTTCCGGGAAATCGTCGCCGAAGTCTTCCCGCAGATAACGGGTGATTTCGGTGGCGTAGGTTTCGATGGAGTTGGTTTTTTCGAGATAATGCGCCGGGAAACCGCCGCCCATGTTGATGCACTTGAGCTTGATGCCTTCTTCCGTGACCCAGTCAAACAGGTATTTGACCTTGGCAATGGCGTTGTCCCAGGCGGCGATGTCGCGCTGCTGCGAACCGACGTGGAATGAAAGACCGTAGGGGTCCAGTCCGAGTTTCTTTGCCAGCACCAGCAGGTCATACGCCATGTCCGGGTGGCAGCCGAATTTGCGGGACAGCGGCCAGTCTGCGGTCATCACGCCTTCGGTCAGGAGACGCACAAAAACCTTGGAGCCCGGCGCCGCTTTGGCGATATTGCGCAAATCCGATTCACTGTCGGTGACGAACAGCCGGACTCCGGCCTCGTAAAATTCTTTAATATGCGTATTCTTTTTGATGGTGTTGCCGCAGCTCATGCGGTCGGCGGAAACGCCCAGCGCCAACAACTGGCGCAGCTCGTAAATGGAGGCAACGTCAAAACACGATCCCAGCTCGTTCAACATGGTGATGACTTCCGGAGCAGGATTGGCCTTTACCGCGTAATAGACTTTGGCGTAAGGCAGATTGGTGCGGAGTTCTTCATACTTCTGTTTGATAACATCCGTCAGAATCAATTGAAACGGTGTTTCATGCCGTTCCGAAAAATTCACGACGTTGTTCCAATCTTCTTCGGAGAAAAAGTCGTTTACATTTACTCTCAATTCCGTCAAGCTCCAATAATTATGAGTTAGTTATCCGGATAACACAAACCCCTGGCTTAACTTGACCGGAAGCCAGGGGATGACTTGCTATTAATATAGCCGCTTGGAAATGCCATATCAAGCCGGAAAAATATTTTTTTCGGGGTTTGACAGTCCTGTATTTCGGGTTATACTATTATATCATACTGAATAAGGAATATACAAACAGAAAACCGAGGTATTCATGAAAGGCTTCATTTTCTCCCTGTGCGCCGTTCTCGCCCTCAATCTTGCCGCCGATGACCCGCGCAACCTGTTGATCAACCCTGAATTCGACTTCCATTCCTTCGTCAACCACCGGGCGGGGCAGCCGATCAGCTTCAGCGCCAACAACACGGCCGGCTGGAATACCGACGGACCGCAGGACATCACCGCCACCCGCGCCTCCCATATCAAACCGGAACAGCGTCCCTCGTTCGCGTTCCGCAACGGCGTCAAGATCGAGCCCGGCAAGCAGATCCGCCAATTCTTCACCCTGTTTGAGGCCGGATTGGCGCCCGGCGACCCCATCAGCCTGAAATTCACCGCCACTCCGGGTGTCCGCGCTACGGTCAAACAGTTGAAGTTCGACAGCGAAACCGGCACCTGGTCCCCCTCGGAATTCGGCATAGCGGACAAACGTAAATTTCCGAAACACTCCCGCGGCGAGCTCGTAACGGCGGAATCCGCCTCCATCACCGCCAAGCCGATACAGGGGTCCGCCGGTCCCGTCCCTGCCCTGATCGAAAACATCCGCATCAAAAGCGATTTCAGCGCCAAAAATACCTCCGACTCCAACGCCGTCTTTCTCGCGGGCATCGAAGTCGAGTTCACCAATACCACCGATCAGGAAGCATGGCTTTTCGCCCCGAGCCTGATCAAGAGTCCCAATGCTTCCGACGCGGTCGGCAAGCTCCGCGAAACACCGACCCTTTACCGTCACATCCCCCGTACCATCCAGAAGCTATGGAAGGGCGAACCGATCCACGTGATCGTGATGGGTTCCAGCATCGACCGCGCCAGCGCCAATCCCCCCATGTACGTTTACAACGAAGACCCCGCCTCGCCGGACTTCAAAAAACCGCTCTGCGACGCCTACAACGGTCAATTCGGCGCTTCCATGCTCGGCCGCCCGGACCTTGAAGACCATCTGGCCCAGCCGCGCCATTATTTCAGCTACGCGGGCCGCTTGAAGCGTGAGCTGATGAACAAATTCAACCTCCCCGCCGATAAAATTCTGATCAACTTCATGGCGGCCGACGGTTCCTGTATCGGCGAATCCCATTCCGGGCTGGAAGCCTACTGTTCACTGGCGCTGCCGCCGAACCCTGAAGCCAACGGCCACAAATCCGGCAAAACCTGGCAGCAGCTTTATCCGGGACTGTTCGAGCGCCCGCAAGGTCCCGGGCCCGACCTGATCATTTACGGCAGCGGCGCCAACGAAAAAACCGACACGCCCGATGAAGTCGCCGTTTTCGAGGGCGCCATCCGTCATATCCAGCGCAACTACCCCGGCGCGGAATTCCTGGTCTGCATGTTCCAGAACCGCGGCGGCTACACGCCCAATCCGGGGGATTTACAGGCGATCGCCCTCCGCTACCAGATTCCGTTCATCGACTTCGGGCTGGTCAGCGACATGCTGAACACCTATTCCAATCCGTTCGCCCAGGTGCCGTCCGACGGGCATCCGCAGGCCGCCGCCCATTACCTCTGGTTCAAACAGCTCGAAAAAGCGTTTGAGTGCCACGATCCCATCGTTCCCGGCCAGGCGCAACTCTTCCTGCCGGAACGCATCCACCGGAACACCTACGGATGGGAAGGCGAAATGGTTCAATACCGTGCCGGCAGCCCCCGCATTTTCCGTCCGAACGCCTTCATCATCGACGATGCCGCATTCAACTGCTGGGGCTCTTATAAAGATAAGAAAAGCGCGATTCTGGTCAACGGTAAATCCGTCGGCAGCACCAGGTCTTCGCTTCCGGCATTCAACGCGCGCAACTCCCTGTTCCGTTTCGGCAACCAGAATATCGGCGACCGTTATGTCGTGGAATTTCAGGCCGAAGAACCGCGCATCACCGGGTTCGACGCCAAAGTCTGCCCGGACCGCCAGTTCATCTGCATCGGTTCGCCGCTCTGGAACGGTTCCTCCAAACAGGAAGCCAAGGCATATGCCTCGCAGACCGGCCAGCCATATGGCAACCGCATATTGGAACTGCCCACCGGGGAATCCGTCAGCGTCACCGCGCCGGGAACCGATTTCTCGGTGGTATGGGTGGATGCCGAAAACAGCGGCAAACTGAAGGCGGAAATCGACGGGCAAGACGCTTTTGAAATTTCCGCCGCCGAGCCGTACAAATTCATCGACGGCACTTCCATGTTCATGGAAAACCGCAAAGGCATCCTCAACCGTCCCTACGGCAATCACACGCTGAAACTGACCGCCGTCAACGGCCCGGTCCAACTGATGGGGCTGTACACCTACGATTCGCGTTCGAACCGCGCCGCCGAACGGATACTCCGGGGCTATGCCGCGCCGGGGGCGGTCGTCCGTTTCACCCCACCGTTCAAAGCCGTGCCGCTCGTCCATTCAAACTGCCCGGTTGAATCCATCGACACCCGGCAGGTGCAATTCGGCAATGGCGGCGGGTTTTATGAGATCGTCGGTGAATGAATACGTTAAAATGACAATGTTAAATGAGGAGGACAGCGATGAATCATTTGAATTTCACGGTCGATGCCGATAAATGCACTCATTGCGGTACTTGCATCGAAGATTGCGTGCGGCAAATCATTACCTGGTCGAATCATCTGCCGACAGTATCGCCCGAACGCGAAGAGGAATGCATCGGCTGTCAGCACTGCCTGGCGGTTTGCCCCACGGCGGCCGTTTCCATTTTCGGGCTGAATCCCGCCGACTGCCTCCCGGTGGACCGTCATGCCTGGCCGAGCGGAGAACAAATGAATACGCTGTTCCGCACCCGCAGGACGGTCCGGCAATACAGTTCCACCCCGGTGTCAGCGGATTGCATCGACGCCATGCTCGAAACCATTCAATACGCGCCGACCGGGCGCAATGATCTCGGCCTGACGTTCACCCTGATCGACAACCGCAAAGACATGGTGAAACTGCTCGAAAAAATCGGTGAGCTGACCGACGCCGCCCAGGCGTCAGGAACTCCGATACCAGAGTTTTTGACCGATGCGGTCGCCGCCTATCGAAACGACGGCAGAGATCATATTTTCCGCGGCGCACCTCATGTGCTGATGGCAACTGCCGATCCGGAATCCGGATGCCCTCACGAGGATATCATCATCGCACTGACGAATTTTTACCTGCTGGCCGAGTGCCGCGGGCTCGGGACCACCTGGTGCGGATATTTGAAAATCATCGCCGACACCCTCCCCGGCCTGCGTGAATTCATGGGATTTCAGCCGAGCGAGTATTTTTATACCATGCTGTTCGGCAGGCCCGCCGTGGGTTATCCCCGCGGCGTTCAGCGGGACCATGCGCAGAAAATCAGGCGGATTGCATTCTGACGCAGCAGCCGTTCAGCCAAAACCGGAATACGAGGGTGTCACCAGCGCGCCAGCGCGGCGGCGTATTTCTCCAACCCTTTGCCGGCCATCGCCTGAGACATCATCATGATCACTTCTTCGGCGAGGCTCATTTCGGCGGCCCGGCGGTAGTATTCGCGGCATTCGTCCATTGAAAAGTGGGTGACGATCCGACGGATGCTCGGGATCAGTTTCGGCGGCAGGCTGAATGATTCCACTCCACCGCCCAGCAGTACCGGCACAGCCAGCGGGTGACTGGCGATTTCGCCGCATACGGTCAGGGATTTGTCCGGCAGGGCGGCGGTTTTTCTCGCGGTTTCGCCCAGCATCCGCAGAAACCCGGGCTCAAGGTTGGTATCGGAAAATTCATTTTCGTTCTGCAGACGGTCGATGGCGTAACTGTATTGCAACAGGTCGTTGGTCCCCACCGAAATGAAATCCACCTCTTTCAGGAAGCTGTCCAGCGACAGGTATACCGACGGCACTTCCAGCATCACGCCGATGCGGTAATCACTGCAGAACGGAATTTTGTCACGCTCAAGCTCGCTCACCACATCATCCAGGACCAATTTCACATTCCGGATCTCTTTCAGCGTCGTGACCATCGGAAACAGGATTTTCAACCGTCCGTTTTCGCCCGCCCGCAGAATCGCCCGCAGGTGTGTCTGAAAAAATTCGGGATTCTCCAGCAGGACACGGGTCCCGCGCGGCCCCAGCGCCGGGTTTACCGAACGCGGGATATTCAGGCAGTTGATCTGCTTGTCCGAACCGGCGTCCAGCACCCGGACGGTGACTTCGCCGTCGGCCGCGCTGAACACTTTGTGGTAGACGTCGTACTGGATATCTTCGTCCGGCAGGTAATCACGCAGCATGAACATGAATTCGGTACGGTAGAGTCCGATGCCGTCCGCATGATATTTTTTCAACAGCGGCGTTTCGCAGAGCAATGAGATATTGGCTTTCAATTCGACTTTCGTGCCGTCGGTCATGACGGTTTCCGTCAGATGATCCAGCTCTTCGTTCGAGCCGTTGATCACGGCGTCGTAATGATCGGAGAGTTTGGCGTCCGGATTGACGTAAAGAGTGCCCGCATGGGCGTCAACCACCAGTTTATCATCGGCGGCAATCCGGTGGACCGCGCCTTTTACGCCCAACAAGGCGGGAATTTCAAATGCCTTGGCCAAAATCGCCACATGGCTGGTCAGCCCGCCGGTTTCGCAGACGATGCCGACGACGTTGTCGAAAGACAATTTCAACAGGTCCGACGGCATCAGTTCGTTCGCCACCAGAATCACTTTGCCGACCTTGCTTTTCCGGCGGCGGCTGCTCCGTTTTTTCCGGCGCAGCGTCCGGGCCGATTCGATCAGGCGCAGCATGACGTCTTTGAAGTCGATCAGCCGTTCGCGGAACGCATTGTCTTCCAACTGGATGAATTTTTTCTCGAAACGCCGGTACACCAGCGCCGTGCTGAATTCCACCGTATGCGCGTATTCGCCGATGTCCCTGCGGATGCTGTCCATGACCATCTTGTCGTCCAGAAACAGCAGATGGGCGTTGAAAATCGAGGCGTCCGCCTCCGACAGCAGCGTCAGGGCGCGCTTTTCAAATTCCAGGGTGTTCTCGCGGGTCATTTCAATGGCCGCGTCCAACAGCTTCAGTTCGCCCTCGATGCACTCCACCGTGCAATGCTCGGATTCGGGATTGATCTCGCGGGTCTTGTATTTCATGGCGGTTCCGTAAACCACGCCGGGACTGACCGGAATTCCAGCCAGTTTGGAACTGTTGCGCCGTTTGCTTTTGGCGGAACCGGCACTCCGGGCCTTCAGATTCCGCAGGACGCCGGAACTGACGATCAGGTTCGCCAACTGCGGGGCAAGGCTGCGGGCAAGGCTGACTTCCTGACCGGTAAATATTTTCTCCTGACGCCGTATCAGCAGCATCACGCCGATTTTCTTGCCGGAAGTGACCAGCGGTACAGCCAGCTTGCTTTGGAAATCCGCCTCGCCATCGGCCGGGACATATTTGAACCCGGGGTGTTCCTCGGAATTGCTGAGGTTGATGATCGAACGCAGTTTGTAACTGCTCCCGACAATCCCCTCGCCGGGCCGGAACGCCAAAGTGCCGAGTTCTTTCCGGCCGACTCCGCTCGAAGTCACCAGCACCAGCGCGTCGCGCTCCGGGTCGAATTCAAAAACCATGCAGACATCGGCTTTGAAAAAATTCTGAATCACCTTCACCACTCGCCGATTTACCGGGGCCGCATTGGGCATGCCGCCGATCGATTCAGAGATTTTCCCTAATACACTTACCAGGTTTCCAATCATAACTTATCATTTCCTGAAATGTTTTCAGCCATCCACCGGTTCGCCCTCATCGACACGGCAGACAAAATATAGTCAACTAATATACACACAAAACCCGAATATGCAAGCAGAACGTATTAATTATCGAACGAAAAGCAGTTGAAACAGCACAAAGAGTTTTGAATTTCAGCGCCGGATACCGGCCACATGGCGGTCCAGTCCATTATAATCCCGGATGACCTCCACGTCCATGAATCCCGGACTCATCAGCGCCGCCGCCGCCCCGCCCTGCCCCGACCCGATTTCCAATATCAGCAGACCGTGAGGTGACAGATGATCCGGCGCTTCGCCGATCAACCGGCGGATCAGGTCCAAGCCGTCTGCGCCGGATGTCAGGGCGGACGCCGGTTCGTGCCCACGCACCTCCGGTTGGAGCTTGGCATATTCTTCATCGGTGATATAAGGCAAATTCGCGGCGATCACATCGAACCGCCCATTCACCGCGTCCAGCAGATCGGAATGAATGATCCGCACCCGGTCCAATCGCAAGCTCGCCCGGTTGGCTTCGGCAATTCGACAGGCGTCGGTGCTGACGTCAACCGCCACGACTTCAAGGTCCGGGCGTTCGTATGCCACAGACAGCGCAATCGCCCCGGAACCGGTCCCGACGTCGCAGATCCGTCCGTTCCGGGGAGCATCGCGGCAAACCCGTTCCACCAGAATTTCCGTTTCAGGCCGCGGGATCAACACGCCCGGGCCGACCGCCAGCCGCAGGTTCATGAAATAGGCTTCGCCCAAAATGTACTGCAAAGGTTCGCGCCGACAGCGCCGCGCCAGGATTTCCTCCAACCGCCCCCGGTCCGGTTCCGCCTGTTCCTGCATATAAAGATCGGCACGGGAAGCGCCGGTCAGGAACATCAGGATCATTTCCGCTTCGCCCCCGGCATTGCCGATTCCGGCTTCGCTCAAACGGGTGGTTATGTTCCGCAGTAGCTCCCGCATGGGCACGGTATTGCTGTTATTCATCATTGATATTTTTCATTCCGGTTGATTGTACCCGGCAATGTAGCATTTGAATGCGGGCCTGTCAATTTATCGGGAATATTTTATCGTTATTTCCTGTTTGCCTATTGACATTTGGCGGGGCTTCCGTTATAATATTGACACAGAACTGGTTTAAACCAGATACAGCGCGCATTTCCGCTGTAAAAAATTTTTAGCAGAAAACTGGTTTAAACCAGCATGGAGTACCATGAAACATAAAGACAATAGCATAAACGACAACCTCCAGAACGGCGACACCATCCCGAAGCGGATTTTCCAGGCCATGATCAGCGATATCGAAAACGGCAAACTGGCTCCGGAGACCAGACTGCCCGGCGACCGCAAACTGTCGGAACAGTACGGAACCGGGCGCAGTTCGATGATCGCCGCCCTGAAAATGCTGCAGGAACACGGTTACATCGAGCGACTGCCGATGCGGGGAACGTTCATCCGTAGCGACGCCCGCAAAATTTCCAACGAAGTAAAACTGTTCTGTCCGCTGCCGGAACGGGCGATGCTGCCGGAAAACGTCGGCTACGGTTCTTTCGTCGTCGATACCGAAATCACGCAGGGACTGATCACCGACGGCAGCGCGAAGAACTTCATCGTTACGCTCCGCCATTTCGAAGACAACTGCGATGCGCTGACCCTGCGCCGCCAGCTTGAATTCATCCGGAAAAACAGCCAGGGCGTAGTCTTTATCGGGCACCAGTTCAAGGAATTGAAAGAATTGGTGCGGCAGGAGGGCATCCCGGCGGTGGTGATCGCTCCCCAGCCGTTCTGGAACCGCGATCCGCTGCCGAGCATCGCCTACAATCAGGAGACCGGCCTGAAACGCTATGCCGAATACCTGGCGGGGCTGAACTGCGCTTCGCTGGGACTGGTCAATATGATTTCACCGCAGGAAGGCTCCCGGCGCGATCTGGAATACCGGCAGGACAGTTTTTGCCGGAGCCTTGCCGGCTGCGGCGTCAAGGTGACGCACTACACCCTGAAAACCTATGCCGTCAATCCCTCCGACGCCGTCTACCGGGAACTGCTGCAAATCCTGCCGGAGCGGGACGACGAACTGCCGGATATCCTGTGCGGCGTTCATTTCCCGACCGCCGCCGCGCTGCAGCGGATCTTAAGCGAACGGAACAGCCGGGTAACTCTGGTCGCATTCACGGGGGGCGGCATTTACTCCCTGCTCTATCCGCAGATTCCTTATTTGCGCGTTCCATGTTTCGAAATGGGACGGCTGGCAGCTGAAACGCTGATCCAGTCGATACGTTCCGGCACTCCGCCCGCCGGTCATATTTTGCAGGCCCAAATCTGGCCGGAATCACAAGACGGGAGCAACGATCCTCATGGCGCTTGAACCTTTTATCGACATCAATCAACCGGACCCGACCGCGCTTCGGCAAATGCTTTGCGAACCGGTGCATGGTGAAATGGCACGGCAATATCTGCCCGAAGGATGCATTGACCTTTCCAGCGGCATCACCCTTACTGTCGAAGACGACTGGAATGCGGGAGAAGAACTGGCTTGCTTAGCCGCGGACTTCCGCCGTTTCCTGACCGTGTCCATGAATGTCCCCGAGGGTAAATGGAAACTCCGATGCCGACGTACCGCCCTGCCCGGTTTTCCGGACGGAGCCGCGGAAAAATGCCGTGTGACGATCGCTCCGGACGGCGGGCTGATCGAAGCGGAAGACCTTGCCGGACTGCGCCGTGCCCTGTTCAATCTGGAAGACGAGATGACCGGCCGCCGTTTCCCGGCCTTGCCGCCCGGCGTAAGCACCGATCATACGACGGTGCGAGTCCGGGTTTCGCGTTCGCCGCTGGCGACCTACCGATTCGGCGGCGGCTGGGAATTGAGCCACGGCGAAGACTTTTACCCCGATGAATATCTGAACGCATTGGCGCATTGCCGCATCAACGGCATCTGGGTAGCCGGTCTGTTCCGCGAACTCCTGAAGTCCGAAGTCCTGCCGGAGATCAGCCCGGAAGTCGATTCCGAAGCACTGGCCCGGCTGCGTAAACTGACGGAACGCGCCGCAAACTACGGCATCCGCGTTTATCTGTTCTGCATGGAACCGCGCTCGCTTCACCCCGAGCATCCGGTCTTTGCGGCCCATCCTGAATTGCGGGGAACCATTTGCGGACACGGCGAATACACAGTGGCGACGCTCTGCTTCCAGCAGGAAGCCGTTCGCCATTATTTGCGCGAGGCGCTTACCGGCGTATTCCGGGCGGCACCGAAACTGGCCGGATTGGTACAGATTTTCGCGGGCGAACGGGCCACCAGTTGCCGTTCGATCGACGCCTATCTCGGTGACGGCACGCTCTGCCCGCGCTGTTCTCACCTGCCTCAGGATGAAGCACTCGCGCAAATCATCAATTTTCAGGTCGAAGCGCTGGAGGGAATCGCCCCCGATGCCCGGTATCTGGCCTGGAGTTACGGATTTCCCCCTTCGAAAAATAACATCCGCGAATCACTGTACCGCAGTCTGAACCCGAGGGTCATCTGGTTGGAAAACCACGAACACAACCTGACCAAAGAATTTTTCGGACGGACGATCGTCAATGAAGAATACTCTCTCTCCCTGAGCGGCCCCTCGCCGACGTTCCGCGCCATACAGGAACAGTCCGGTCCTGAACGGCCGGAGGTATGGGCGAAGCTTCAGTTCGGCGCCACCTATGAATTCGGCAGCCTGCCGTTCATGCCGACCCCGGCGGCGGCATGGCGTCAATCCTGCCGGTCCTATCCCGGACTGATCCTGAGCTGGATCATCGGCGGCTATCCCGACCTGATGCTGAAAGCGGCCGGAATGAGCATCGGCGCCAATATCGGTTCCGAAGATGAACTCCTGCACCGTCTCGCCGCATTCTATTACGGAGAGACACACGCGGAAACCGCGGTCGCGGCATGGCGGATTTTCGCCGAAGCCCTGACCCTTTATCCCTGTTGCAAAGAGGTCTTTTACTACGGTCCGATTGCCCGTTCTCCGGGTTATCGGCTGGAACTGTTCGAAAATATCAAACTTCCCCCCTGCAACTACAACTGGGGCATCGACCGCCAACGCCGCATCCAGCCCTGGTATACCGACGCGGCGGGCTGGACCGGCGATTTCAGCGCGGAAGAATTGAGCCTGATCTTCCGTCAACTGGCGGCCCGGTGGCGCGACGGCATGGCATTGCTGCGCCGTTTGCCGACCGACAAGAGGACACGACGGCAGCACGCGGCGGCGGAAGCCTTGTGGATCATCGCCGACTCGACGGCAAATGTTTATGACTTTTACCGCTTGCGGGCAACCGGGCTCACTCCGGCTACCGCCGCCTCTCTGACGCGGCTGGCGGAAGCGGAACTGCCGCTGGCCCGACGCATGATGGAACTGTTGCGCGAGAATCCGGGAATCGGTTTTCAGGCGGAGCTTCATTATTACAATCTCTCCCCCGAAATCATGCAGGAAAAAATCACCAATGTCACGGAAGTGCTCCATATATTAAACCGGATTACAAATCCCCAACAAGGAGAACGAGATGAAAATATATCCCGTCGGATGCCGCAAGTCCCCTGTGCATGAGAAATTTACACTGATAGAGCTGCTGGTCGTGATCGCGATCATCACTACCACTCCAAGCTCAATTTCTTAGCATAGCTTGCTTACGCTTTCTTTTAACGTATTTTCGGCACTTTTCGGGTCAACGGCCATTGATGAGGCATCATATAATCCAACTGGATGAAATGAGATTTGTTGTTTTTCATTTTCTGCCAAGTGTTAATTTATACCATCGCAGTAAAAAAACAAATCAAATGTCAAAAACCGTTCATCATTATATAGATAACAATGACAGCAACCCCGTCAAGCTCGAAAAGGCTGAATAATTTTGTCCGATTTGCCTATCGACTTTGATGTCCCGATAAAGGGATATGCGTCCATTTTCGGGAAATATTGAGCAAAAACCGGGAAGTCTGACCATAGCAACTGTTCGTATCGTACCGTCAAAATATCCATGGATGCGACGTTCTCTCTGATATCACTTTTTGATTTTCTCTACCGCGCCGCCGGGAAGGAGGCGTTCGTTGATCTCAACTTTCGGTGCCCGCTCTTTCAAACGCGGACCGGTGAAGATGAACGATGGATAAATCAGTCCACCGGTTCCCACTTCGGAATTCCCAAAACGCTGTACCTGAATCGCCAGCAGGTTTTTACCGTCCGGCTTGAGCAATCCAGTCAAGTCAAAGGCGAACGGTTTCGCAAAGCCTTGGCCCATGCCGACATATTCACCGTTGCAGTAAACACGGACGATGGAGTCGCATCCGCCGATCAGCAATCCGACTTCCTTCTCCTCTGGAGTCGGTATTTCCAGCCGGTACCAGACGGAACCGAAACGGTACCCCATCAGTCCCTGGGCATCCCAGGTTGATGATATGGTGGCCGTACGGATGTAATTGCTGTCGTTGAGTTCCGGGTTTGCATAGCCCATTACTGCCCCTTTGTCATAAGGATCGAACATTGTCTTGAGTCGGTCGGGAATACGGTATGCGATCTTGTATTGACCAGTCGAATACTGTTTGGCCTGATCGACAAAGTTTTTGAAAAAACGATTGAGGTATGTTACCGATCCATGGCAAACCAATCCGTTACCGGCTTCGATTTCTTTATTCAAAGTATCTTTCATGGAAACAAACAGCTTGTCCGTCAGGACAAAGTCGAAATCATTCATGGATTGACGGAACTGCAGAAACTGCTCCAATAATTCCAGCGGCAGTCTGGCTGCGGCAATGCGGCGCTTTTCGGACGGCATGACGGCATTTTCCGCTGCGGCAGCAAAAAGAGAATGTGCATGATCAATAAATGTTTTATCATAAATCAAAGGAAAAGAGTGATACGAACCGGCTTCCTGTCCGGCCTTGCTCTGGCGCTCGGTCACCAATAGATTATATTCTTCCAGATACGACGCGCCTTTGCCATAAGCATTGCGGCAGAATTTTTTCAATACCTCGTGCCAATCCTGCGATGAATCCCATAACAGTTCAGCTTCCAGGTAGTTACTTGGGGCCAGCGTGGCCCATGCCTTGCTGCTTTCATTGTAAACACCCAGTACACCCATTTTATGATAATACGGAATATTCTCTCCCCATATTTTCAATTTGCTGTAAGGCAGGAAATTTTCGGCAAGGTTCCAGTTATAGCCACGGAAAAATTTGGGGATATCGGTTTTCGCCCATTGATCGATAATATTCTTATAATAAGTCCGGGTTTTGCTGACCGGTTCCAGCGTGCTGTGCAAACGTGAATATGATATATCGGCAAGCACAATCAATGTATGCGGATGCGGTTTATAACGAACCGGATAATCCGCATGGGTATTATAGAGATAAAATCCGAGATACAGATTGGGAAATTCCTTTTCCAGCCTTTCCAGCAATTGATTACCGAGCAATATCTGCAGATCGGTGAAGTCAGGAGTTCCGCTCATTGGATCGATTCGCCCGGAACCGGCCATGGTACTCTCGACTGATTCCGAGAAATTACTGCCATCGGCAGGTCCTATGCCGATACAGACCTTATAATCATTCGGCCATTTGTTATCCTTGAACATCTTTCGGATATAGTCCTCGATTACCGCCAGTACCTTGGGACTGGTAGTTTCAAGTTGCGGGCCCTGACGTTTCATTGAGCCGTCCGGCTGGCGTACCAGCGCCAACATTTCCGGATCGGCTTCAAATTCTTTTTTATACAATCGTTGAAGAACATTCGACACATGACCGCCTTTCATCACCAGCGGGTGCCAGTTGCGGGTAATTTGCATTTTATGGCGCAGTTTCCATTGGTTATATTCGGCCCGTTCCCGGTCCGTATGAGCATTGCGGCTGCCGGAATACAAGGGGAAACGTACCGCAAAGTCCGGTTTAGAGGTATACTCGAAATCACCGATGACAATAGTTTTTCTTACCGGAATTACTTCACCAATAACCCCCGGCATCACCCAGTCGCAGCCGAGACGCCGGAGAAATTCATAAATGCCATATGCCGCCGCCGCGAGGCACTTTCCGTTAATCTGCACCTGATTGCCCGCTACACTCAAAGAAAAGGACTCATCCATGCCGTCTCCGGCAGTAATTATGATCGCGGTTTGATTTCCCGATGGCTTTTGCGTCACAACCGGTAATTCAGTGGCGCTCATTTTTTTCAGATGATAATTCAAATCCCTGACTGCCGCACCGAGAATGCGCCGCTGCTGTTCCGCCTGTCCAAGTTTATCGATTTCATGTTCGTAGAGCGGAATGCTTTCATAGGATAATGGAGCATCAACATAAATCACTGCAGACGCCTTGCCATCTTTCACCAGTTCGACCGCCGAAGCGCAAGTTACGGCAAACATCAACATATAAATCACTGCTTTTTTCATTTTATCCTCTTTACGATTTCATTTGGCAGAAGTAAAAATCTTGAACCCAACGCCAGACTCGAGGGAACCGTCAGTAAACGGACAACGCCATTGACATTACGCAATACCCATACTTTCCCATCCATTCCCGCCGGAATTTTCAACGAATAAAACCCGTTGGTTTTCTGTAAATCCAGAATCACTTTTCCATCGGGTCCGACAATCTGGCCCCGGCCCAGTTTGGCGTAATATCCCAGCGTTTCAGTACCCTTCGGCACATAGAAATAATAAGTGCCGCTAAATGCCTGCGCGCTTTCCTGATCGACCGGCATCGACACGGCCAGATTATCCGGCCACTTGACTTGGGTCATATCACCGTTGTCATTGATGGTCACACGGTGAAGACCGGTATATTTCGGTGTCAGGGTAATCGTGCGCGGTTCGCCGTCCGGCGGTACGGACTTGTCTTCCTGTATCAGCGTTTCCAGCTCACCGGTATCGGACAGTCCACCAATCTGAATCAGTTGTACAACCACATTGCCGCGGTTCCGGTAATGCTTAATTAATCCGCCGGTAATTTCCAGTATAATCGGTTTACCGTCGCTCCAGACATAAAAACCGCGCAACCAACGGGTGGCTCCAAAATTAATTGGAACACTTTTGCCGTCAAAAGTAACCGGACGTAAATCTTTACTGAATTCGACCGGTTCAAAATCCAAAAGCTGATAATTCGCGACACCATCTTTGATGAAAGCGGCGGTTTCCTCCGGTGTCGGCAGCGGTGAGTCCAGCCAGTTGATTTCCGGTGCCTTCTGTCCGCGTAATTTGGCAGGAAGAAGCTGGCGGTCGTCACGATACATCGCATAGGTATGGACCAGTCTTTCCGAACGTACAGAAGCCGCAAATTTCAGCAGATCAACATAACTCTGCATGGATTGCTCTTTTTCCAACTTAAACAGGAGTTCACAAATCCGGGTATAATAAACCATCGAATCAATTCGTGACAGCTCCGCGGGATTACTTGTCAATTGCCTGGCTTTGTCCAGCGTGCGGTACATTCTGCCCAGCAGATCATCGTTCAGCGGACGGCGTTTTTTTCCATCAATCAATTCATAAAATTTGCGCATTTCCATCTGTGATTCAAAAAAGGCATTCCGAAAAAAATCATTCAATACCGCCTGAACATCGGTCTTGACATTCCACAATAGTTTTGAGGCGGTATAAAATCCCAATCCGCCCGGCCCCCATGAGTCGGAAGATTCGGCGGTCATATACCGGGCACCTTTCTTATGAAAATCGACAATACTTCGTTGAAGGTAGTCCATATCCGTTCCCTTGCCTTGTCCTGGCTGCGGTCCGGCATAATAATACTCGCGGATTCCAATGGTCGCGCCTTGCTTTTTCCAACCTTCAATCAACTGGTCCACACTCCAGCCTTCATTGATGAACGCAGTAGCCACATTAATGACAATTTGCGGATGTACCCTGACAGATGGCGGCGGTGAATGCATATTATACGCATACATGGCAATTACTTTGCCGGGAAATTCAGCAGTGACCGCTTCCGCCACCGCATTGGCCAATATCACCGCCCGATCCGATGGGCTGCCGAGCTTGGCGCAGGGTTCGCATTCACACCAGCCGCCGCCGTCGGAAGGATCAACTGAAAAACTCTCCAACAGCGGATTCTGGCGGAATGTTTTCAACGCGTAATCGCAAATCAGTTTTCTCAGTCCAGGATTTGAAATACAAAGTTTGCTGGATTTACGTTCTCCTTTATAAAGAGCGTAATATTCGGGATGAGATTCAAATTCTTTGCGGTTCTGGCGGATAAAACGGTTATAAGCATGGCCTGTCTGCAGGTCGACTCCGCCCAGCCGGTTGACTTTTTTCCACTCCTCGTCATTATTCGTCGCTTTTCGGTAATCCGGCCATAATCCCCATCCCGGCCAAATGTTTCGGGTGAAGTAATCCGGGGTTTCATTGATATTCAGAGATAATTTCGTTTTCGGTTTTTCCGGATATATTTCCCATTTTTCCACCGGGAAATAATAACGGTAGCCGATTTGGTCCAAAAGTACGCTTACCGCATAATCCACCGCCCGCTCCGTGGCCCCGATTACATAAATGCCGTTCGCGTGAGTCTTCAGCAAAATTTCCTGCGGATCGCTCAATTTGAGCTTCAACTCCGGAAAATCCGCCGCCGTTCCGACGGCGATGCCGTTCTTTCCGTCGCCAGTAACGATTTGAAATTCTTTCCCGTAAATTTTCTGCAATTTCCCCGACAAATATGCCGCGGATTTTCTTCCGGATTCCGAATTTACCATCAGATGCGACATCGTAATATCGGTGGCGCCGGTCGATATTGTCGATATTACCGTAAAAAGTAGAAGCAATTTGAAAAGTTTCATCTTTTCCCCTTTCTTTTATTTAGTTGACCAGTAAAGCCGTGAATTCACATCGCCATACTGGGTGTAAACTTCACCGCTTTCCGCGTTTCCTGAGCCGGAAAAAGTATATTTCGCCACATGTCCGTCGGCAAAAGCGTTATTGGTGGCCGAACGGTGAGGCATTGCCGAAGACGAACCATAACCGGCGACCGGGGCATTGATTTTATTGCTGAAATCTCCGGCGATTACCTGTTGGGACGCCGCCCCGAATGGAACCGAAGCGGAATTGTAATTAACTGTACGTCCAAGGTCTTTCAGGCTCAGGAGAGGAACTCTCGAACCGGTGGTTGCATTGTAGGTGCAAGTCCAACCGACCGGCATGGAGCCGGGACGGTTGCCGGTGCCAAAAGCCAGTGGATAACTGGAAAATATCCAGGCTGAACTCCAACGACCGGGAAAATAAGCGTTGGAAGTATCCGCCAGTGGTTCGGTAAGTCCGGGGCAGAGCAGGACTTTAATGCGGTTACCGTAATCCGACGTGCTTCCGTATTGGCGTTGGAAATAAGGAAGCAGGCTTCTGCTGTCAGAAGCTGAACCGGTTCCAAAATAACTGACGGGTCCATGTTCCTGAAAATCCCCGGCGTAAGCAAACAGAATGGCGGCAAGTTGTTTCAGGTTTCCCTGGCATTTGGCGTTTTTTGCGGAATCACGCGCTTTGCTCAATGCAGGCAGTAGCATTGCCGCGAGTATGGCTATAATCGCGATTACAACCAGGAGCTCTATCAATGTAAAAACATTGAAACTAACGGCCCGGGTTTTCTTTTTCATTCGACATCTCCTTGATCTTTAGTACTTTCACTGCTTTGAAAATTTTGATAACGTTCGATCAATTCCGGCGGCGGAACTTTGATCAGATTGTTTGAGCCTTCAAGAGTATTAATTACCCGCTCCCAGCAGATTGTTTTTTCCGGCGGCGGCTTGCACCCGCAGCTTTCCCCCAGATGGAGAACCGGCTTTAAAGTGTAAGGTTTGGCAAGAACGTTGAAGTTTTTGGTCCTAATCTTCTCCATCAATATTTCCACTGCCAGTTTTCCCATTTGAACAACCGGTTGCCAAACGGTAGTAATACGGCACGGTCCTGAACATGCATACATATCTCCATCATAACCTCCAAGGACAATGTCGTCCGGCACCCGAATGCCGCAGTGCGACAGATAGCCCATCAGCCGGACGGCGATAAAGTCACAACTGCAGACAAACGCCGTCACTCGATCGTGATACAGCAACCGCTCAAGCTGTTCGGCAAAAGTGGTATTCCACGTCAAATCCAGCAAGGTCGAATATTTCGGTGAAATATTATATTCCGCGCAAGCACGACGGAACCCGGCCACTTTACCCGGCTGGTAACTCAAACTGTTTCCGATCAAGCATAGCCGGCGATGTCCGTGCTCCAGAATATGGCGGGTCATTTCATATTCGCCCTGTTCAAGGTCAATCTTGACATCTGCGGCCACCGTGTCGCGCATCAATGACACCATCGGGGTATTGATTTCACGCTGCAGCACCGTGGACGTACAATCGATCGTGATGATACCATCAATGCCGAATTGAAGTGAATCTTCAATGATTTCAGCCGTGTTTTTCGGCATGATAATCGGAAAATGCATAATTCGGTATCCATAAGCTGAAACCATTCCGGTAATTTGATAACGCAACTCCTGAAAAAGAGGAATATCGTTCGGATTGGTAAAGAGGGCAATTGAGCGAGAGGTCTGTCCATTCAATAAACAGGCCGGCAAATTTCTGGTATACCCCGTTTTATTGACCAATTCTAAGATTCTGGCACGGGTACCGGAAGCCACTTTTAATTTGCTATTGCCATTTAAAACCGCTGAAACCACCGGGCGTGAAACGCCTGCCAGATCAGCGATATTCTGCATTGTAACGGCCATCTTCTTCCCCTGCTTTACATTGTAACTTCAGATTCTCGATGAGCCATCAAATTACACATGTTTCTTAATATATTCGTCAAATTACCTACGTAAGCTTTTTAATATTATACAGGTGATTTCATGAAAATCAATAGGTGGAATCAATTATTTCATCTGAAAAAATTGTTTTTTTGCTGCTTTTTTGCTGACGCATTATTAATCAGCTCAAACAATGAAGAATAACCCTGCCCTGCTGGCCGCTTACACTGTCCCCGCCGCCCCCGGCATGAGATACTACCCGGAACACAACAAATTCGGCCGCTGGAGCATGTATCCGCCATCGACCAACGGAATTCGCGCCCAGAGCTGGACCGCTGTTTGCGAGGGCGCGAAAGGCATCCTGATTTATGCCTATTCCCCGTTCTCCCATCAGGAACAGATGGAACACGCCCGCAAACAGATTGCGGCGGGCGGGCATGTAAACACCGTATCGCTCTCCGTCACCCATCCCGGCTGGGAAGACATGAAAAAAACCTTTGCCGAACTGACCCCATGGAGCAAACTGTTCCTGGCGTTGGAAAAACAGGATAACAAGTTGCTTGATATCAAAGAACCGGATGTCCTCTGCAACTTTTTCAAGGACCCGGCACACGATATCTGCGTCATCCGGCTGAAATAGTTCTTCAATACCGACGTATGTGGCTCCAGGCATTCTTTCATTAAAAATGTTTAACACAATAAAATTGTTTTAAACAAAATTAATTTCCGGGCTTGACAAAAAGCATGTCCTGCATTATATTCATCCCTGTAACTGAATAAAAAACATCCGGGAGCCCATGAAAAACGCCGTAATCAATCAGGATCGCATTTATCTGGCATTACAGGAAAAGATCAACGCCGGAATTTACCCGGAGGATTCGATACTGCCGCCATTGCGTCAACTGGCTGTACAATTCGACAGCTCTCCCGGTACAGTTCGCCAGGCGTTGTTGAAGTTGCAGAATGAAGGCATCGTTTCCGCCCGGCACGGCAGCGGGTACTTTGTCCACGGCCGCAAGCAGCGGAAAACCCGGCGGGTCCTGATGCTCGAACGTACCGGCAACCAACACCTTTATTCAAGGTTCATCAGTGAGTTTCGACTCTGTTTCAATGAATACCCGGAATACAGCGTTATACTGGAAGACCTCGGTATTTTTCAACAGCAACCCGACCTGTTGCAGTCAAGGCTGCTTGACGAAGTGGCTCACGGGCTGGACGCCATATTTTTCAACGGCGAACACATCACCCTTCCCCGCGAAGCATACGACAAGCTTCAGGAGCATACCAAGCTCTTTTATTATTTCAACACCAAAGCCAATTTCACCAACGCCGGAGTGCCGGGAGTCGCTACGGATTGGATTCATGGCCAATATATCTCCATCCGCCACCTGATCGAAATCGGCTGCCGGAATATTCTTCTGCTGACCGGTTCGGTCCGCCATGACGGAGCGTTGGCAGCCCAGGCCGACACCGGCGCCAAAGCCCGCCTGACCTTTGTGGAGACCCTGGAGGAAGCCGGGGAAAAATTGGCCGGGGAACGCTTCGACGGCCTTTACTCGTCACAAGACCCGAACGCGATCAAACTGATTCAGCAATCCCGAGGGCTCGGTTATAAGATTCCGGGCGATATCGCGGTAATCGGATATTACAATACGCCATGGAGCGAACACCCGGAATGCCCCCTGACTTCCGTCAGCGTCTGCGAAGCGGAAATGATCCGGAAAATGTTTCATATGTTCACCGGACAGGAACAGTTGCTGCAGTTGACGCAGCTCCCGCGCCTGATTATCCGCGAAACAACCGCCGGTTTTCAACCGCAATAGCCGTTGAACAGGCAACCGGAAATGGGAGACAGGTCGAATTTATGAATTCAGCAACCAAACCAAGGATATGAATATGAGCAAGAGTATGAGTAGACGGCAATTTTTTACATTGATCGAGCTTTTGGTGGTAATAGCGATTATTTCAATATTAGCTGCAATGCTGCTTCCGGCGCTCAGCCAAGCCCGCGCCAAAAGCCAAGCGGCCGCCTGTCTCAGCAACCTCAAACAGATCGGCACGGCGACCGCCCTGTACAATGATGATTTTCCGCCCACCCTCCTTCCCTCTTATATATTCCAATGGCAGAACTCGGCGCTTGTGCTGCTGATCCGTAACAATTACACATCCATTAAAAACTGGGACTGTCCGGCCGATACCACTCGAACCCCGGGAGTTCATTTCGCGACGGAAGACTACTTGAAATTTTTTCAGGTGAACGGTGAATGGACCAACCGTTCCTATATCTATAATGTACAAGCCGGTTATGCATCAGGCACGACCTGGTACAATCCGCTGCGGACACTGGAATCCATTAAGATCGGAGCGAAAAAATTCTCCGCGTCATTCAATACGACCGGCCCATCCGGAGCAATCATCGTCATTGACTGTGAATACGGTTCGACCGGCTCTCTCGATTATCTTTATTCCGTCGGCACCGACGCCAGCATGGCGGGCGACGCCGCAAGCAATCGCTTCGCCGGGTTCCGACATGCAAACGGAGCAGTCAACGCTCTGTTTCTCGATGGACACGCGGGAGGAAACCACTATTCCAAAATGGCAGAATATCGTTGCAACTGGTGGCAATAAACCAAATCACATGATTATAACCAAGGAAGTATTCTATGAAAAAAATCAATCTGATCCTACTTTTATGCATGGCTTATTTCGGCCTGAATGCAGAAGTCCTGAAAAAATGGAATTGGAAGGACGAGGTTCCTCCCAAGGATATCTCGCTCCGCGGCAAGGCGGCGATCCGCGATATCAACGGTACGCAGAGCCTCACGGTTGAAGACGGTTACGACTTCGCCACGCTGTTTTTCAACGCTCAAAACCACGAACTCAGGCTGATTTGCAGCGGTATGTCCCTGCCTGATAACGTCAACGCCTCCATTGGCGCCATCGTCTTCCGCTACGACGGCGCCAAGTGGCAACAGGTCAAAAATATCGGCTGGAAACGGGTTCTCCCGCTCAATACGCCAAAGGAGATTGTCTTCACCATCTCCGCCGAGGACCTGAAACCCGGCCGTCACATGGTGATTCTATACCGCAATTCCGGCAAAGCCGCCCTGCAGGAAATCCGCTTGGAAAAACCGGCGGAAGACGACCCCGCATTCGATCCTACCCGTAAAAATGCCGCATTGGAAATCAGCGCTCCCGAAACCCGCCGCTATCAATACCCCGCCGGACGCGGAGACAACATGACCCTGACCTATTTTCCGGTTGGCGTCTACCTGTACGCCGACAGCCTGCCGGATATGGACTCCCTGCGAAAAGCCTTTGCGGAGCTTCGCGACGCCGGCGTAAACACCGTTCATTACGCGGGCAATGTCGGAGAACACCCGGCCAAACCCTGGACCCATACCCTGAAAGCCTCAGAACTGGCGGAGCAGTACGGCTTGAAATTGTGGGTTCAAATGAACGATGTTTACTACCGGTACGACGGTCATCCGCTGATCCAGCGGATGAAACTCAAGAACAGCCTGGAGTTCGTCCATAAATTCGTGGCTCCGCGCCTGAATAAGTCGCTGCCGCCCTATCAGGGACGGAACGCGGTCTACGCATGGTCCCCGTCCGAAGAAAACCCGCCGTCATCGGTCAAACCGCTGGCTGAGTACCGGAAACTGATCTGGGACATTCTCCCGGAAGCACGCGTTTTTGAACTTTTCACCAATTTGAAAACCCTTCAGGACCTGGAACATCCGTGGCCGAACATCGCCGGCATCGACCGTTATCCCTTCATGTATTCGGCGCGAGGCGGCGACTCCCGGCTGTGGCTCCCCAACAATGGCTTGAAATGGTTCGCTGGAGCCATTCGTCCGTTCTTCAATCAGGCGCAAAAGATGGGGCTCCCCATGATCGGCGTCATTCAAGGCTGCCAGATTTACACATTCTATCCGCCCGCCGAAATGACGCCCGGCATCAATGACCCTGCCCTGCTGGCAGCTTACACTGTCCCCGCCGCCCCCGGCATGAGATACTACCCGGAACACAACAAATTCGGCCGCTGGAGCATGTATCCGCCATCGACCAACGGAATTCGCGCCCAGAGCTGGACCGCTGTTTGCGAGGGCGCGAAAGGCATCCTGATTTATGCCTATTCCCCGTTCTCCCATCAGGAACAGATGGAACACGCCCGCAAACAGATTGCGGCGGGCGGGCATGTAAACACCGTATCGCTCTCCGTCACCCATCCCGGCTGGGAAGACATGAAAAAAACCTTTGCCGAACTGACCCCATGGAGCAAACTGTTCCTGGCGTTGGAAAAACAGGATAACAAGTTGCTTGATATCAAAGAACCGGATGTCCTCTGCAACTTTTTCAAGGACCCGGCGGGCGGTGAATATGCCATCGTGGTCAACCTCCGCCTGACCGGACACGCCGCCGCCGGCCTGCAGCCGACGCTTGACGAAGACGGCGCCCTGATCAACTTGCCGCCCGCCCTGCCCCGCGCCATAGACCTGAATTCGTCCCTGAAAATCGTTGACCTGGCGATGGAAAAACAAATCACCTCCGTAATTCTTGAACCAGGCCAGGGGAAAATTTTGCTCCTCGGTGAAAAGCGTTCTTCCTCAGATGTAATCAATGAATACAAGGCTCGATAATTCCATGAATTTGAAATATGCTGTTTTTCTGTTTATCCCGCTGTTCTCCGTATTGGCGGAACCGCTTCGCCTTTCCAATGATTTCTGGGATATCAAAATCGCCATTGATTCCGGAGCCAAAGCATCAAGCATCGTTTACAAACCATGCGACAAAGAACTGGTGAACACATGGCGGCAAGTACAACTTCACGGCAGCCCGGTGCAGATGGGGGGAGCCTGGGGCGGACACATGGGCGGTTCTTATAATGACGAACAGGGAACCACTCCTTATCAAGTCCGCAGCTCCGGGTCGGACCGCCTTGAGAGCTCCTGGTCAAATGATTATCCCGATTTTGCCGGACTGCGGGAATACCGGACGGTTACCCTGGACGGCCCCCGGATCAATGTAAAACTGAAAATAATCAACCAATCGACGCAACCGCGCACCTTCATGTACCGGCTTCAGGATTTTATCAGCACCCGAAACGCGGGGCAGAGCCAGTTCGGCGTTATCCCGGGTACTCAGCCCGAAATCTTCCGCCTGAACGACCCGAACCGGCGTGAACGGATATTCCCCGAACCGGCGGCCGAAGGGCTGGCGATCTGCGATATTGAAAATGATTTCGGGCTGTTGGTGACCTGCCGCGGGCAGATCAATGGACTTTACACCTGGAGCGCCCAGCAAGGAAATTCCGCCACTGTTGAATTTTTCATGAAACAGACGCAACTGGCGCCGGGGGCATCCTGGGAAGCCGAGTTTGTTTACCAAGCCTTTACGCCATCTAACCCGGCGGAACTGCCCGAACTCTGGCAAACGCAGGTAAAACCGCAACATATCCACGCCGCCATGAACCGTCCGTCAAATCTCACAAGCCCCTTGCCGTATCACGCAGTCTGCCGCCCCGGTTTAAAGCCAGACCAGTTGCAGATTTTCCCGGTAACGGCCTCGGACAACGCCGCCGGCAAAAATTTCCCCGCAGCCCACAAAATGTCCCTGCAATCGATGAAGATATTCGGCACTCCCGGCGAACGTGTTGATTTCGTCTGGGCGCTTAAAGCCGGTGCCGCCGATATTCAGTCTCAGTGGCGCCTGAACGGATTCAGCACCGACGGGTCCCCGCTTGACGGCGGCGAATGGCAATTGCATTACCTCACCCAAGACGGTTATTACCTGGTTCGCGACCAGAGGCTGACCGATAAAAACAAGGAACTTGCCGTATTCGGTAATTCCCTGTCCGATACGAAAAACTGGAGTGACCTCAACCTGTCCCCCGGCAAAACCGCGTGGGTTAAAATTTCCTATCAAATTCCTCCTGAAGCCGTACCCGGACGCTACGAAAGTACCATCGAGATTGCCGGTAAGGCAGTTCAAGTATCCTTGAATGTCCTCCCTTTCCGCCTGAACCGTGAAAACGCCAAGACCTTCGGCAGTTTTTTCCGGGTCTTCACCACTGCGGAAAAACCGCAATGGAGCATGAGCCGCGAAGAATTTCACGAGGCGCTGCGCTTCGCCTCCGCCAATTGGAACAACGGCATATTCATCTATGTCAACAACCCCGCCGACCTGCGCTGGAGCATTGACCGGCTCCACTCTCTCGGCTGGCGAAACGCCGTCATCTGTCCGATTTCCCGGATTCTTCCGCCCGGGGATATCGAAAAATTGCAGAAAGACTACAGTTACCGCATCCTGACCTGGGGCGTTGACGAACCCGCAACCTATCAGGCTCTTGGAATCGCGGCAAAACGCCTCCGCATTCTCCAGGACACTGGCTACCGGCAACCTGCATTCACGCCAAGCACCTTCATGGGAATGCTGTTTGCCGATTTATATCCCGAATATATTCCGGTATTCAACACCAACGGGATGATGACCGTGCTGATGGAAAAATCACGCCGTTACGCGGCTGACAACCGGCTCCACTTCTGGTACAGTTGCCCTACCGGCATGCTTTCCGCGCGCGAACAATTGAAGGAACGCCTCCTTCACGGCGTTTACCTGTGGAAAATGCCGGTGGGAGGAATTTTTGACTGGGGGGAAGATGTCGCCGCCGCGACCCAGGCGCTCGGAGCTTACTGCGGCTTCGCGGGAAAGAAATTTCTTTCCACGATCCGCCGTGACAACAGCTACGAAGGCTATAAGGATTATCTCTACCTGAAAACGCTGGCGGAAACGGTCAACGCCGGTTCAGATACGCCGGTTTCCGCCGAGGCCCGTGAATTCTTGAACGATCTCGCCCATATGCTGGACGACAATTATTACAATGCGGTTGCCCGGTTCGATCACGTATTCCTTGATTCCATCCGGGGGCGGGCGGCACAACTGACCTCCGCCCTGATATCCGCCAACGGCAAACGCACGCCACCCGCCCCCATCGTGCCTTGCCCGAATTGACGCCGTCCAACCGCATGACCTTCGCCTGAAATTCCATCCATTACCGGGAAAAATGAAAAATCCCCGGTAATGGACGGAATTTTTGTGGAAATTCTGACTTTTTCCACTTTTTTTGTTGATTGGCGGTGGAAATAATTTTTTTTGACAATATATTATACATGACAGTTAATAGAATAATTCCACTAATACCGAAAACATTCTCAAAAAACCTTAACCAAGGAGAGAAAAATGGCAACCAAGAAAGCAACCGCCAAGAAGTCGGAAATCGCCGTGAATGGCGGCAGCCCCGTCTGGACCAAAGGGTTCCCGATGTGGCCCTCTTTCGAAGAATCCACCATCCAGAAGGCCATGGAGCCGCTGCGCAAAGGACAGGTCAACTACTGGACCGGCCCCATCGGGCAGGAATTTGAAAAGAAATGGGCCAAGTGGCTCGGTTCCCGCAACGCCATCAGCGTGACCAACGGCACCGCCGCGCTTCACGTAGCCCTGGCTTCGATGAACATCGGCCCCGGCGATGAAGTCATCTGTCCCTCCTATTCCTTTATCGCTTCTTCTTTCTGCGTCGTCCAGGCCGGAGCTCTCCCGGTTTTTGCCGACGTCGGCCATGACCACCTGCTCGATCCGGAAGGCATCGAAAGCAAGATCACCGAACACACCAAAGCGATCATCGTCGTCCACCTCTACGGTATCGTAGCCGACATGGACCCGATCATGAAGATCGCCGAAAAACATAACCTGAAAGTCGTGGAAGACTGCGCCCAGTGCTTCGGCGGCGTGTACAAAGGCAAAAAGGCCGGTACCATCGGTCATGCCGGTTGCTTCAGCTTCTGCCAGAGCAAACACTTCACCACCGGTGGTGAAGGCGGTATGGTCGTTACCGACAACGACGATCTGGCCTGGGAATGCCGTTCGTTCCGTGACCACGGCTACGACGTCAAAGAGCGCCTGAACCTTCTCGAAATGGAAGGCAAGCTCATGTATATCCACAAGCGCGTCGGCTTCAACTTCCGCATGACCGAAATGCAGTCCCAGATCGGTATCTGCGAACTCGAACGTTTCGACAGCTGGAACCTGAAGAACCGCGTCCGCAACGGCAAAATGCTGCAGAAAGCCCTTGCCAAGCATCCGCTGGTTCTCCATGCCCCGATCGACACCAAAGAACGCCAGAATTCCTACTGGTGGGCCCCGTTCGTGCTCGACACCGACAAGCTGACCTGCGACATCAAGACCTTCATCAAGGCGATCGCCGCGGAAGGCGTGCCGGTCTACAGCGTGCTCTGGCCGGAAATGTACAAGGAAAAAGCCTTCGTCGAACGCAACGGTTTCGGCCTGGCCAAGTACCCGTTCTTCGATCCCAAGGCCCGCAACATCGATTACACCCAGTTCGATTGCAAAACCGCTCACTGGATGACCGACCGTACCATGTGCTTCTTCACCCACCCGGTTTACACCGAAGCACACATGCAGGCCTGCATCGACGCCTTTACCAAGGTCGCCGATTATTACATGAAGAAAAAGTAAGTCTGAGTCTGTTTTCTCATCTGGCGGCCGGATTATGTCCGGCCGCTTTTCCCGTGTAAAAAAGGACAACTGATATGAAGAAAGTCAGATATGCAATCATCGGATTCGGCGGCATCGCCGAAAACCGTATCGCCAAGGAAGGCTTCGGCTGCGACGCCAAACGCGTAGGCACGGTCGCCAACGCGGAACTGGTCGGCGCCACCGACGTCAACCCCGCGCGTGAAAAAGCCGCCAAGGCCCTCGGCCTCAAGTGGTACAAAAATCAGGATGCGATCCTCGCCGACAAAACCATCGACGCGGTCTTCGTCGCCACCAACAACCTGACCCATGCCGCCATCGCCGAAGCCGCGCTGAACGCCGGCAAGCATGTGATTGTGGAAAAACCGCTCGCGGCCACCAGCAAAGAAGCCGCCAAGCTGGTGAAACTGGCCAAGGCGAAGAAACTCAGCCTCGGCGTTGACCACATGATGGTCAAAAACGTTCTTAATAAGAAAGCCCGCCGGATGATCAAAGGCGGCAAGCTCGGCGCCGTCAACGACGCCAGCTTCCACATGGAATTCGCCTACGGTTACGACTCGGCGGAAGCCAAGACCTGGCGCTGCAACAACATGGCGGAAATGGGCGGTCCCATCGGCGACGTGGCCAGCCACTGTTTCTACATGGCTGAATTCATGTTCGACAGCGAAGTGGTTGCGGTCAATGCCGTCTACTATCCCAAACTGATGAATTTCGCCGCGGAAGACGGCGCCTACGTCCGTTTCACCCTGGCCAGCGGGCTGATCTGTTCCGCCAAAGTGGCGTTCTGCGAAATGCGCGGCGGCCTCGGCGGTACCCTGGGCAACCTCGGCTATGAAATTTACGGCGACAAGGGAGTGTTGCGTTCCTACGGCACCATGTTCCAGCTTTCGGGCTACCCGGACGAGCCGTTCAAGCAGCGCCTTGAGCTCGACACGTTCGACAAGCAGCAGAAATTCACCATCGCCAAGCCGGAAAACATCTATCAGGGCATCATCAGCGAGCACGCCGAGTCGATCCTGAAGAACCGTCCGCTGAGCGCCATTGACGGCTGCCGCAACGTTCAGTTGTGCGAAGCCGCCCACAAATCGGCCAAAAAAGGCGGCGCCACCGTCGAGGTGAAATAATGCTTCAAGTCGGCCTCAGCAAAGAAATCATTACCCCGCCCCGCGGTATTCCGCTGGTGGGGT